>Ga0114967_10000240_pt1 | contig 45355 bp, 35 predicted proteins | sample M_130628_MF_Meta_FD_92639 | JGI IMG/M metagenome (GOLD analysis project Ga0114967, IMG submission 92639) | Freshwater microbial communities from Lake Montjoie, Canada to study carbon cycling - M_130628_MF_MetaG | ecosystem: Environmental > Aquatic > Freshwater > Lake | place: Lake Montjoie... | reverse complement strand
TTTTCCAAAAATTTTCCACGCCATACAAATGGTGAAGAAGTTTTTTCATCTTTTATAAAGCCTTCGGCCTTAAAATCAGGCAAAGCATCAGCATAAGCCGCTAAGAAAGAAATTATATCAACCGTTTCAGATTTTCGTCGAATTTGCCCCGAAATTTCAACTTCCACGAAACTTTTCTTTAGTTCCTCTAAAATAATTTCGGCTAAAATTGCGGCTTTGTCCATCCGCAGTTTTCCTGCTTGGCTTTGAAAAAATTTCAGAGATTCAAGAATCGATTCCTGCGTTTTACCACCAAAACCTTTTACTTTCGAAATACTACCGTTTTCACAAGCTATCTGCAATTCGTTGAGGTTATCAATGCCCAGCTCATTCCACAATACTTTGATTTTCTTCGCTCCCAGCCCTTTAATCTTAAACATTTCTAATACTCCTTCGGGAGTTTTAGCCAATAAATCCTGTAAATCTCGAAGCTGATTAGTACTGACCATTTCCAAAATTTTGCCCGCCATCATTTTACCAACTCCTTGAATTTGAGTCAATTGCGAGAAATCAAGCTGCGATAATTCGCCAATGTATTTATCCAAATTATAGGCCGCATTCGTAAATGTTTTTATTCTTAACTCATCTTCATTATGGAGTTCGAGTAGCTTTGCGGTAAGCTCAATGGTTTCAACAATATCGGAGTTAGACATCATAGTTATTCTTTATTTTTGTGCAAATTACAGCAAATTCGGGTTAAAAAAACTCGTAGAAATTACTTTCCTACGAGTTTTATGAAAGATTAATAAAAAAATTATAATGTAGCTAATACATTGTTCATGTTTCTAACTGCATCAGCAGATTTTGCAAAAGCAGCTTGTTCTTCTTGATTCAAACGGATATTAATAATTTTTTCCCAACCACTACGGCCAATTATGACTGGCACACCCATACAAATATCTTTTTGACCGTACTCTCCATTCAAGTAAACACTCGAAGGAATTACTTTTTTCTCGTCACGTACAATAGCCTCAACAACTGCACACGATGCGATACCTGGAGCGTACCAAGCAGAAGTTCCCAACAAACCTGTAAGCGTAGCACCACCAACCATCGTGTCAGCAGAAACTTTCTCAAGTGCTTCTTTCGATAAGAAACGGCTCACCGGAATACTGTTTACGGTAGCCAAACGAGTTAAAGGAATCATTGTAGTATCTCCGTGTCCACCGATTACCTGTCCGTGAATATCACTTTGTGCAAAACCAGTTGCTTGGGATAAGAAATAACGAAAACGTGATGAATCTAAAGAACCACCCATACCGATGATACGTTTTTTGTTTACACCCATTTCTTGAGCTACTTGATACGCCAAATAAGTCATGGTATCCATAGGGTTGGAAACAATCAACAAAATCGCTTTTGGTGAGTGTGTCAAGATTTTTGTAACCACATCTTTAACGATACCAGCATTGATGCCAATTAACTCTTCACGAGTCATACCCGGCTTACGTGGCAAACCCGAAGTAATAACGACTACATCAGATTTTGCAGTTTTTGTATAATCATTTGTCGAACCGATAATAGTTGTATCGAAGCCCTCTAATGAGGCCGTTTGCATTAAGTCCATTGCTTTTCCTTCAGCAACACCTTGCTTAATATCGAGCAATACAACTTCATCTACGATTTGCTTGCGAGCAATGTTATCGGCAGTGGTTGCACCAACCGCTCCTGCACCTACTACTGTTACTTTCATGTATTTTAAAGCCCCCTAACCCCTGGAGGGGGAACTTATTATGAGTTTATTCCTGACTTTGGGGTAAAATTTTGGCAGGAATTTTATAAAATTATAAATTACAGTTTCAATCAACAAATTTATTGGACAAATCTAATACAAAACAATGTATTCGAATGTTTTTTTTGTATTTTTAATATTTGATGAATGATTTTTATGAGTTTTTACGTTTCTAAATTATATGACAAAAAACTAAATATTTAACACAAGCTATTTTTGTAAAAAAACTTAAAGAAGCCAATTAACCAAAAATTTCATAATAAATCACAATACCTAATAAAATGAGTACCAAAGCGAGTTCAACACAAATTTTACTGTCAAAAATAATCAAATCAGCCATTTATAAAAGTGCTTTGGGAAAAGCACCTCGAATCTCTAAAAATGCGAAAAGCTTATTAAAACTATTACAAACCGCTCTCACCAAAACCCAAGATTTGGGTGTAGGAGGAATATTTGATGTCATTAGAGAAAAAATTACAATCATGGGTACACTCATCAAAGCTTACGCAGTAGGAGATTATCGCCAAATTGAACTTGTTAATTTATTGAAAATCATTGCCGCTTTTGTATATTTTATTTCGCCAATTGATATTATTCCAGACTTTTTGCCATTTATAGGCTTGAGCGATGACGTTACCTTATTGGTATTTATCTTTAAAAGTATCGACGATGAACTCGTTAAGTTTAATCAATGGCAAAACAAGAAATAGAGAATACCAACTTTTTAATCGACATAAACGAAAAATCGTTTGATAATAAAGCTTTTACTAGAAAACACCTTAGTTTTTTGGTAAAAAAACTGAAATAGCATTTTAAAAGTTTAAGACGAAATTAATTTTTTAATTTCTAATTTACTTTTATATTTGTAATAGAATAAAAAAATACTGCAGGCAGTTGTCAGTAGTTTATAGACAAAAAAACACTTTAAATAAATAATATTATGTTCGGTCTTGGTAGTACAGAAATGATTTTGATTTTGGTTGTAATTCTTTTCTTTTTCGGTGCAAAAAAACTTCCAGAGCTTGCTCGTGGATTAGGAAAAGGTATCCGTGAATTTAAAGATGCTTCACGTGAAGTGAAAGAAAATATCGAAAAAGCAACTTCAGAGGAGAAATAAGGACTTTTTTACTAAGTTTTCGGTGCCTGAGCGGATGGGAGAATCGCTGCTATCGAAGGAAACGGTAATTTGGTAAAACCTTGACAACAGCACCCAGTCGAAAACTGAGTGGCTGTTGTTTTTTTTGCTTTTACATTCTCATGATTAAAAAATGACAACATATAATTCATTTAAAGCAGTAAAACAAGCCATTTCCAGCGGCGAAACTAATTGCTTAACGTTGGTAAAGTATTATTTAAAGCAGATAGAAGTCAATAAACATCTAAATGTTTTTCTTGAAGTTTATACAAATGAAGCAATAAAACAAGCAGAAACTGTGGACCAGAAAATCAAAAATGGAACGGCTGGACGTTTGGCGGGAATGGTCATTGGCTTGAAAGATGTGTTGGCTTACGAAAATCATGGATTACAAGCATCTAGCAAAATCTTGAACGGCTTTCAATCTCAATTTACGGCTACTGCGGTTGAGCGAATCTTAGCCGAAGATGCCATAATTATTGGTCGCCAAAACTGTGATGAGTTTGCAATGGGTTCATCCAACGAAAATTCTGCTTTTGGTCCAACGCTTAACTTTGCCGACCTAAATCGTGTGCCAGGTGGTTCTTCGGGAGCATCGGCAGTAGCAGTTCAGGCCGATATGTGCATGGCTTCGTTGGGTTCTGATACTGGTGGTTCAGTGCGTCAGCCAGCAGCTTTTTGCGGTGTTGTTGGCTTAAAACCAACTTATTCAAGGGTTTCTCGTTGGGGTCTGATTGCCTACGCATCATCTTTTGATTGTATCGGGCCAATTACTAAAAAGGTGGAGGATGCCGCACTCCTTCTCGAAATCATTGCAGGGGCTGACGAACATGATAGTACTGTTTCGCACCTCAAAGTGCCTAAATATAGCGAAAATCTTACTCCAAAAAAACAGTATCGACTCGCCTACATGCGTGAGGCACTTGAAAGCGAAGGTCTTGACGAGGATGTAAGAAAAAATACAGTAGAAAAAATTGAACAGTTAAAGTCAAAAGGACATATCGTTGAGGCAGTTGACTATCCTTTGATGAAGTATTTACTGCCAACATATTATATCCTGACAACCGCCGAGGCAAGCTCAAATCTCTCTAGATTCGATGGCGTTCGTTATGGATATCGTGCCGCTGGGGTTAAAAACTTAGAACAACTTTATAAAAAATCTCGTGCCGAAGGCTTCGGTGCAGAGGTTCGTCGCCGCATTATTTTAGGCACTTTCGTACTCAGTGCAGATTATTATGATGCTTACTATACGAAAGCACAGAGGGTTCGTCGTTTAATAAAAGAAGCGACTGATGAGATTTTATCAAAATATGATTTTCTTATTTCGCCGACAACGCCAACACCAGCAATCAAAATTGGAGAAAAATCAGACGACCAATTACAAATGTTTTTAATGGACATCTTTACTGTTCAAGCAAATGTGATAGGAAATCCGTGCATTTCGATACCCAACGGAGAAAATTCGAATGGTTTACCTATCGGAATTCAAATTCTTGGCAAGAATTTTGATGAATTAGAAATGCTCGCCTTTGCAAAGTCTTTAGAGGAGTAGATTATTTCTGAATAAATAGAAATTTCAGAAATATTTGAAAATATAAAAATAAACTTAAATTTACTTGACAAAAAAGTAGTTATGAATTATTTTTGACGAAGCTTTGCTTTCCTTACACCATAAAACAAGCGTAAAATACCTTCGCAATATATTAAAATGATGAAGATATCAAAAAAAATTATTATCCTATCGAGTTTTTTAGGTTGTTCAGTTTTCGTAACAAACGCACAATCTGTTATTCCAGATGAGGCAATTGTTTTCTCAGCGGAAGACTCACTCGTGGATGAACTCCCAACAATTGAAACATTTATTCCGACTGCGAATATAAACAGAGTAAAGGACGGATTTCAGAATATGCAGCGTTCGATTCCTCTTCAATATAATTCAATAGTACAAAGCTTTGTAGATTATTTCATCTATAAAAGGCCGAGTTTTACCAAAACAATGCTCGAACGCAAAAATTTTTATTTTCCGATTTTTGAAAAATATTTGGCTAAATATAATATGCCAGACGAGCTAAAGTATCTTGCGATGCTGGAGTCTGGACTGAATCCAAAGGCAATTTCTCACGCTAAAGCTGTTGGACTTTGGCAGTTTATGAAACCTACAGGTAAAGATTTTGGACTGCGAGTTGATGAGTACGTTGACGACCGCATGGATATCGAAAAATCAACCGAAGCTGCTTGCAAATATTTCCGACAATTATATAATATCTTCGGAGATTGGGAATTGGTATTGGCTTCGTACAATACAGGTCCAGGAAATTTACGTCGTGCCATTCGTCGTGCAGGAAATATCACCAATTACTGGCAATTACACCCTTATTTGCATAAAGATACTCGTGCTTATGTTCCTCAGTTCACCGCTATTATGTACATGATGAATCATGCAGGTGAATATGGGATTTTTCCTGAGGAAATTATGGAGCCTATAGCGGTTGAGAAAGTCATAATTGATGGTTATTTAGATCTTGAAGCTTTTTCAAATATGAGTGGCATCAGTATTGATGATATTCAGAAGCATAATCCATCTATCTTAAAAGGAGTTCTGCCTATTCATTCAAGAGGTTTTGAATTAAAAATTCCGGTTGAAAACTACGCATATTTTGAGGCGAATCGCCAAATGATTTTAGACTCAGCACAACGCCAAAACGGAGTCTCAGTAATGTTGGCATCTTCTAAAGATGAGATAGAAAACGGTATAATTATCATAGGTGGTAGTCCGACAACAGCGACGAATGATGATAATGGAACTGAAGAAAATGAAAAACCAGCAAAGGCTGAAGACGAAATCAAGAAGATTCGTAAGGTAAAGAAGAAAATTTATGTAGTAAAAAAAGGCGATGTTCTGAACCGTATTGCGGATAAATATGATGTTGACATGTATGATTTGAAGGTTTGGAATCACCTAAAATCATCGAAAATTATGCGAGGTCAAAAACTAGTGATATTTGATGATGTTGAAGCGGTTGTTGAGGTTGAACGCACAATCAAAGAAGAAAGAAAATCTAAGAAAACGAATGATAAAACAAAACCTAAATACCACGTAGTGCAAAGAGGTGATACACTTTGGAGCATTTCTCAAAGATATGGTGGAATATCAGTTGAAAAAATCAAAAAAATGAACGGTTTACGTTCAAATGCTGTAAAAAAAGGACAGAAATTAAAAATCGTATAATTAAAAATAAAAATTATGAAAACAGTATCAGGAGCAATCTTGATACTGTTTTTTTATAAGGACTTATGACAATACCCAAAAAAGCTACATTTATATGGTGCTTCGCATTGACTACCAATATTTATTTGCGGAATTGAATCTTGTCCTAAAATATTTTTAAACCGTTGAATATTTGCCGCAATACCATCCTGCAAAGCTTTCACTTCGGCTGTAACGTCAATTATGGTATAAGCATTAGCTCCATCATTCAATACTAACTTGGCATCAAGTTCTTGTCCAAAAGCACCTTTTGTCACAAAATATTGCAAGGCAATATCCTGAATATGGGTTGGTTTTAATTCTAAACTATTTTTTATTTCCTGAATCTCCCATTTTCCACTACCACGGGTCAATACATCGTTCATCACCAAAACCTCTTGATACACAAATGTTGCCTCAAAAACATCCGCAACTTGCTTCTGTAATACTTTTTGGGTGAGTGCTTGATATTCATTTCGATTTTTGGCAATTTTCTCAATATCAACAGCAAATGGGAACTTAGCAACACGATAGGCATCTTCAAAATCATGTCCACCACTAAACTTTGCTTTGGTTTCAGCACTGAGCGGGTCTTGAAGTTTATAATGATGTTTATAGAGATATAATTGTTTATCACATTGAACCCCTTTGATGTAAGCAGTTTTGGAAAAAAGATAATTTGACATATTTTTGATATTTGTTGGCAAAAATTGCTAAGAACTAATTTTGATAATTTACTTATTTGTTTTGTCGATTTTCAGCAATTTAGCTAAAAATAAATTGATTGACATGATAGAAATTTTAAAAGATTGAAAAGAAAACAACTTTCTTTTTGTAAAAATTTAAGACAAAGGTCAATTTGAGCAATACCTCGATTTTCTAGTGAGCAAACGCCAACTATCATATTCATCACTTAACGTTTTGATTAATACCTTTAAATATTATCGTGAAAATATGCTCGGTATCGATGCTGTTTCCTTTTATGAAATGCCCAAAATCATCAAATCCCGACAATTACCCACAGTGTTGAGCAGAGAAGAAGTTGAGCTTATTTTACAAAAAACAACAAACCTTAAATATCGAGCAATTTTCAGTCTCATTTATTCGACGGGCATACGTATCAACGAAGCGATTAACCTAAAAATAACCGATATTGATAAATACAATAAAACTGTTTTCGTAAAAAATGGAAAAGGCAAAAAAGACCGTTATGTAGTATTATCAGATAAAATTTTGCAGTTTTTGAGAGAATATTACGTCAATTACCGTCCTAAAGTATATTTATTTGAAAATGAACTAACTAAGGAGCAACTCAACGAACGAAGCAGACAAATTGTATTCAGCCAAGTAGTAAGGCTATGTCAGCTCAATAAAAATGCTACTATTCACACCCTACGCCACAGTTTTGCAACGCATCTACTCGAGTTAGGCGTAAATATCAGATATATACAAGAACTCCTAGGCCATAGCGACCTAAATACAACCATGCGTTATACACACGTTCGTAGCGAGGCTTTGCTGCAAGTAAATAGTCCATTTGATTCTCTAAACATCAATCTTTCAAATAAAAGTCTGTAATTTATTTCATCTCAAAGTATATGATATGATGCTTTAAAATTAAGCACACTATCTTGCATCTACAAATAGTACTTTTTCCAAGGTATTTTACTTTTTTATTGCAAATAAAAAGATTTTTATTGATTATTGTGTATGAAAAATGATTACACATTCATTTTTCGATTAATTAGTAATGACTTAAAAATTATCATCATTTTATACAGGACTAGTTCGATAAGCTATTTCGTATGTTTCTATGTTGGAATCTTGTTTACGCTTTTTTTATTCTGTTTGCTTTTTTTACGCTACTGCGACAATTTTAAGGCGAAAAAAATCTGAAAAACACTTTTTTCTTCACTAAACACTAACGCTTTTTAAAAATAATTTACTTTTTTCTTGGTAAGTAACTTTGCTTTTCATACAATTGCAACAAATTAAGTATAATTATGGATAAATAAAATAAACTTAATTAAGCTAAATTAACCACAATTAATTTTAAAACACTTATAATCAATATATATATATATTGGATTTTTAGGACCTCGTCCTTTCGTCCAATACATAGTTGGAATGAGAACAAAAAAGTATGACATACATTGAATTATTACAATTGTCTGAATGGATAACAAAGAGAAATGAAATTGTAGAACGAGATAGAAACAAATGTCAAAACTGTTTAAACCAAAAGTATTTATATAAAACTGTTGTTCCTTTTAACATTCTACCTTATCTTGATAAAACTAAAATTATCATTGATGAAGAACCCTTTGAAATTTTAGTCGATAAGAACTTTACTCATTTTCTAAATTTCAAGATAATTGGCAAAGAATCAGTTGTTATATTAGATGTCTTTGGAGATAAAACCCAAATTATTGGCTTTTGCGTGTTAGACATCTTTTTTACGAAAAAGCAAATTGAAGAAGAAAGTGAGCAATTAATAAGTCAAGAAGTTGAAGAACTTACAAGTAATGAATCTCGAAAAAATGCTATTAAGAAATACTTAACGTCATATTCCATAAAACACTTAGAAATTAAAAAAGAATTATCAATTCGCTACATTAACGAAAATATAAAAAAAGAAGATTCAATAAAATGGTTTGATATAAAGAACCTACATGTTCACCATAAATATTATCAAAAAGGAAGACTTCCTTGGGAATATCCAAATGACGCATTAATTACATTATGCTGGGATTGTCATGAAAACCTACATAAAAACGAAAGTATTCCGTTTATTGATGAAAACGGAAAAGAAATTGGGAAGCTCAAACCTTGCCCAAAATGTTTCGGAGCAGGTTATTTTCCAGAATATAATCATATTCAAAATGGTGTTTGTTTTGAGTGCAACGGAGCTAAATATAAAGAATTTACTTAATTTCTTTACCGATGATTGGTTACAAGTAAATATTTGATAATAAACTAATTAACTCAACATTCGCTCCAAAATCTTGCTTGCGAGCCATTGGAAAGTTCTAAAAATCTCTTACTAAAATATGAATAAAGAAAGCATTCTACTTGAAATTCAATCTTTAATTGGGGAGTTTGAACAGCTAATCTACGATAAGCAACCACACAGTCTTCTTAGGGACAAATTTACTGATATACAATATCTTTTCTCAAAAACTTTTTCTTTAATTGATAGAATCACAGGGATAGACAAATATTATCTAAATGAAACTAAAGATTGTATCCAAGTAAGTAAGAGAAATGGAGGAATAGCGGTGCAAAATATCATGCAATTGATTGGACAATTAAAATTTATCAAAGATGGATTAGAAAATAATTGGATAACAAAATTGCAATATGAAATTGAAGGAAATGAAATGCTTGAGTTTTTAAATCATTCGGTCAATTATACCATTAAAGGTATTAAAATTCAAAGTTCAGTAATTAGTTCAGCAATATTCGAAGATACAATTAGAAAAATAGGTAAACGACATTCTATTGAAAATAAAAATTTAGAGCAAATTTTAAACGGTTTGAAATCGAATAACATATTTACGAGTGTATTTGCTGGCAAATTAGGGTATTATTCAAAAGTTAGAAATAAGGCTTTGCATGCAAGTTGGGACGAATTCACCTTAGAAGACATTCAACAGTTAAATTCTGATTTAGAAAGCCTTATCAGGGAACATATTATAGCCAAATAGTTATCATATGCTTCTAAAATAGTTTGACAGTTTTTGGCTCAAAGTCTCGTTCGGCACGCAAAATTCGCTGGGTTTTCAATTTTTCAAACGCATAAGTTTCGGCTGACAGCACAGCACTTTGGCAGTTTTTTCTGTTTTTCTAATCGCAAATTTGGTCAGCGACAGGAACTCTGCGTGGTAGTTTCGCCACTTTTTCTCCTAAACTGAAAATATTTTGGTACAGCTTTGCTTTTTTAGATTTTTTCCATGCAAATTTAGGCTTCCCTTGAAAATTACCTTTTAGATTTTACCAAATAGGAAAACCACTTTATTTTTGGAGTGGTTTTTCTATTTCAAATAAGATAATTTCTTGAAAAAGTACAATTTATTTGTAAATTATACTTTCCACCTTGATTTCTCTACTTTTTGGACATAGTGATTTAAGCCTTTTGGTTTGGAAAAGGCATTTAATAAGTTTTTCAATATTTAGGCTGCTATTTTATTTTAATTTGCAAGCTTTTGCCGTTGTTTAGCAATCAAGACTGCATTTGCTGTATGCGCGCCAAAATAGAGCCAAACTTGTTCATTATCAGGACTTCTAGCTTTGATTTTATTTAGTAAATAGTGTTCCTTTTCGTTGCCAAAACTACCTTCCAATCGTGTACTTCTTTCTTTATTGAGTAGCGATTTAATTTGTTTAGTTGGCTTATCGTCTCTGCCTGCTCCTTTTCTACAAAAGTTTGTTTGTATGCCTTTTTGAGTGGTAAATTTGCGATTTTCATTGGTAGCATAAATGGCATCAGCAGACAAATGAGTACATTCTCCAAAGAGGTTTTTATGCTTTAATGTGCTTATTTTCAAGCGTTTACACTCATTAAAGGCTTCATAACTTTGATGCTCAATAATGCTAATTCCGCCTACTTTTAACTTGTGGACTTTGATTCCAAACTCAACGGGTTTGTTCTCTTTTCCTCTGACAATTGGCCTAATATAATCTTTAAAAAGGCTAACTATTCGATGAGGTATTTTAGCCTTCGGGTTCTGAAAATGGTGTTTCTGTTGTTGAAAAACGACTTTAATGGTTTTGAAAGTGGCAGCGTCTTTTTCTGTTAAATCTACAGCTTTTGTTTGGTTGAGCAAAGCCTGATAAGCATTGATACCCTTCTCTAAAAGTTTCAGTAAGGCGTTCCTTCTACTGCGGGTTTTTCGATGCGACTTCTTACGTAACTTACCATAAATCAAGTGTTTAATCTTTTGGTCTTTGAATTTTGAACGTGGAATTTTGAGTTTATTATCTTTGCAGATTTGGGGAATTTGTTTGTCCCACAACCATTCACAGGATTCCCATAGAAGTTTTACATCAGTAGGAAAACGAATGTAAACCTCATAACAAGTTGCATCCATAAGAGCCACTTTTGTATCAGGAATTTCTAACTTCCAATGGCTTATCATAGATTTTTGGAAGGCTTCAAAATCTATATGTTTGCCAAGATATGTTCTAACATTAGAAACAAAGGCATTATCTCTAATCATTTCATTATCAGTAAGTAAGACTCCACAAAACATCTGCATTGCCCAGTCAGTATTGAAACGTTCTAGTAGTTTTTCATCACTTAATTTGGTGTAATGTTTCAGAAACATTAGTCCAAAATAACCTTGAGCTGGTAGCCATGATGGGGCTCCTGACATAACTTTTTTTGCTGGTAAGAGTTTTTCCAACTTTTCCCAATCAATGGTTTGATAAATTGCTCCAATTTGTGTCTTATTCTTGAATAAATACAATTTGGTGAAATTTGGAGAATTCAAATCGAATAGCGTATATTGCATCTGTATTTTGTTGTTTTGGTAGACTAAAAATACGAAAAACCCCGATATATGCCAAATTTGTGCATATTCGGGGTTTATTTTTCAGATAAATCTCTTAAAATCAGTTAGTTACAGATCCAAAGGGAAGCCAATTTACTTTCAGTAAGCAAGTTGGTAGGTTGAGTTGACTGGCTGGCTTAGGCGTCTCGCGACGCCAGATTAGAGCGGTCGCAAAGTTCCGAAATTCCAACACGAAGCATTATGTAAAGGCCTGATAATTAATCGCGGCGGCGAACCGTAAATTAACCGCAGCGGCGGCCGCTCTAAAATCACTCCAAAACCATCAGAATGCTGGTCGTTGGAAGCGAAACAAAAAAACTATAATTCATCAATTTCACCTTTTGACAAACCTGTGTATTTTATTATTTTTTCAATTGGTTCATTATCGTTCTTCATCTCCTTCGCAACTTCTCTTTTACCATCATCTTTTGCAGTTTTAACAACTTCCTTGACCTCGATGTAAGTCAACAAACTTTCTTGGTATTGCTCATATTGTTGTGGGGTCATCTTAGCTACTTCGGCTACTTCAAAAGCCTTCTCAAATATTGGTTCATCTAATATCTTTGGTATTTCATCAAAACTTTCCAATTTCTTTAATAAGTATATCCATTTATCAAAGTGGCTCTCCAATTCATCTTCGCCTTTTGTAAATAAAGGCATCTGAATAAACTTGAAAGTCAACTTATCATAAAATACATCGCCATCTTGGTCTTTCAAATTTACTGAACGTAAAAACTTCTGACGTTCTTCATTTTCATCATATTGAAAATCCAATATCGCTATCATGTAAACAGGCGTAAGACGAAAGTCCCACTCCCCCTTCTTCGCTTGTTCTCGTATTGGAATTGTTGCATAAAACAAAGAACGGTCTTTAAAAAAATTCACCTTCGCTTTCTGCATTTCAACAATAAATTTTTCTCCACTCTGGGCTTCGCAATGAATATCAAATATTGCCTTTCGCTCATGTACCAGTTCACCTAAAATCTCTGGATTACGAAATTTCAAAGTAGCTATTTGATGATGCTCTGGCAATAACTGATTTAAAAAATCTATCAATAAATCGTCATTAGCTTCTTCACCGAATAACTTTTTAAAGCCAAAATCGGTATATGGATTTATATATTTTGACATAGCTTACTTTTTTTAAGCAATTTACTAAATTTCCTGCATTTTTTCGTTTATTTGAGCCAAAACGAATTGTATTGCAATAAATACGTAATTATCAATTCTTTAAAATCCTGCTATGTTTATTTTTATATTAGTAAGATTTATAGAAGCATTTTTTATTTAAAACCTAAGCATCAATCATTTACATCATCAATCCTATCACTTATTTAGAATTTCAATGGCCATAATACTTCATAACGGTCTTGAAAACTTGTTCTCTGATTGGATTTACATTGAAATAGTCTTTTGTAGGAGACAAACCTATATTTTGGCGATTGATTAATAAAACGATTGAAATATTTTCATCGGGTACAACTGAAATACTTGTACCTGTAAAACCAGTATGACCAAAAGAACCTTCGCTGGCATCTTTCATAAATGCATTTTGATTATCCATCATCCAGCCAAGTCCATTTTTAAATTTATCTTTTTTAAGAAAAAGTTGAATTGTTTTCTCTGTAATAAATTGTTTTTTGCCATTTTTACCATCATTCCTTAGTATATCCACTAAGGTTTGTATATCATCAATGGTCGAAAAAATACCTGCTGCTCCCGAAACACCCTCATTGGCATACCAAGTGTTTCCATCATTTACTTCACCTTTGAGCGTGTACTGACGCCAAGAATTCCACGAGTTTGGGTCGATTGATTTTATCATAAACCCCAAAGTTGAGTCTTCAACCATCCGCTTTTCGAAAGGATTTCCATGAGACGTAGCCGCAATTTTTAATTTTCGACCAGTATCATTTGGACGATAAGTGGTGTTAGTCATTTTTAGAGGTTGAAAAATATTTTCTTCCATAAAAATGTTCAATGGCTTATTAGAGACTTTTTCGATGATTTCACCTAAGATTGTGAAGCCTAAATCGCTGTAATGTCTTCCCTCTCCTACTGGAAATTTAAGCGGTAATTCCTCAATGAATTTAAAAGTCTCTTGTTTGGTTTTACAACGATAATAGAGTGGATACCAATCATATAAACCAGAAGTGTGTGTGAGCAAATGACGAATAGTAATATCTTTTTTGTCAGGTTGATTAAATCCTTGAATATATTTCCCAACTTTATCTTCAATATTAATTTTACCGGCATCAACTAAAAGCATTACAGAAGTTGTCGTTCCGACGACTTTTGTCAAAGAGGCAATATCATATAGGTGGTTTATAGATGTCTTTTCAGGATTTATCAAAATATAACCATTAAAATCCTTTATTTGAGCATACCCGTAAGCTTTTTTAAGTATAGTTTCATTTCCTTTTTTGACTTGAATTACTGCACCTGGAATCTTCGATTGATCAATATAATTCTGAATAATGGCATTTATCTCTGCAATACAAGTAGTTTTATTTTGAGAATATCCCACAAAAAAACTAAGAACCAATATTGGAGTAAGCATTTTTTTTAACATAAAAAGGTATTTTAAAATCTATTTTTTAAGGCATAATCCGAAATTTACTTATGCAAACCTGTATTCGCAAAGTTATCTATATTTCCAATTATATTAAAGCCATTCTGATGATAAAGTTTAATTTAGAGGTTGAAAAAACAAGGGAATAGAATTTATTAGGCTCAACATAAAAATTAAAAGGTGGCCTATAAATAGACCACCTTTTAATATAAAACTAACATTTTGCTAATTAAACCAGATCAAAACGGTCAAGGTTCATTACTTTCGTCCAAGCTGCTACGAAGTCTTTAACAAATTTCTCCTGTGAATCTTGGCAAGCGTATACTTCTGAAATGGCACGAAGCTCTGAGTTCGAACCAAAAATAAGGTCAACACGAGTTCCTGTCCATTTCAATTCACCAGTAGTACGGCTACTACCTTCAAACACATCACTATGAGCAGAAGTAGCCTTCCATGTTGTGTTTAAATCAAGTAAGTTTACAAAGAAATCGTTAGTCAGAGTTTCTTTATGAGTTGTGAAAACGCCATTTTGAGAGCCATCTGCATTGATATTCAATACACGTAAACCTCCAACCAATACGGTCATTGCTGGAGCTGTTAAAGTCATTAATTGAGCTTTATCAACCAGCATTTCTTCTGAAGAAGTTGTATAATGCTTCTTTTGATAGTTTCGGAAACCATCAGCAATTGGCTCAAGCACCGCAAATGATTCTACATCTGTTTGATCTTGAGAAGCATCAGTACGGCCTGCTGTAAATGGAACGGTAATCTCTTGTCCAGCATTTTTTGCTGCTTGTTCGATACCTGCACAAGCTCCTAATACGATTAGGTCAGCAATTGAAACTTTCTTTCTTCCTGTCTGAATTGCGATGAATTCTTCTTGAATACTTGTGAGTGTATCAATTACTTTTGAAAGTTGGGTAGGATTATTAATATCCCAATATTTTTGTGGTGATAAACGTAACCTTGCTCCATTTGCTCCACCGCGTTTATCCGAACCGCGGAATGTAGAAGCAGATGCCCAAGCGGTTGAAACTAATTCCGAAACCGATAAACCGGACGCAAGAATATTTGCTTTTAATGCACTAATATCATTATCATCAATAAGTTCATAGTTAACTGCAGGAATTGGGTCTTGCCAGATAAGTTCTTCGGCTGGCACTTCAGGTCCGAGATAGAGTGATTTTGGTCCCATATCACGATGCGTTAGTTTGAACCAAGCACGAGCAAAGGCATCAGCAAATTGGTCAGGATTTTCAAAAAAACGTCTTGATATTTTTTCATAAGCTGGGTCAATTCTCAAAGCTATGTCAGTCGTAAACATAATTGGAACATGACTTTTAGCTGAATTATGAGCATCAGGTACGGTTCCGGCACCTGCACCACCTTTTGGAATCCATTGATGGGCTCCTGCTGGACTTTTTGTTAATTCCCACTCAAAACCAAACAAGTTTGTAAAATAGTTATTACTCCATTGTGTTGGCGTCTGCGACCAAGCACCTTCCAAACCACTTGTGATAGTAAATTCACCATTACCAGTGCCAAAGGTATTTTTCCAACCCATACTTTGCTCTTCAATACTTGCTGCTGCAGGCTCTGCTCCTACATACTGACCAGGGTCTGCTGCACCATGAGCTTTACCAAAAGTATGTCCACCTGCAATCAATGCTACGGTTTCTTCGTCATTCATAGCCATTCGGCCAAAAGTATCACGAATATCACGAGCAGCAGCCAATGGATTTGGATTTCCGTTAGGTCCTTCAGGATTCACATAGATTAAGCCCATTTGAACAGCAGCTAGTGGGTTTTCTAATTCACGGTCGCCAGAATATCTCTTATCCTCTAACCATTTTCCTTCTGAACCCCAGTATATATCTTCTTCTGGTTCCCATACATCTGCACGTCCACCGCCAAAACCAAATGTTTTAAACCCCATTGACTCTAATGCACAATTACCTGCCAAAATCATTAAATCAGCCCATGAGATTTTTCTGCCATATTTTTGCTTAATTGGCCATAATAACAAACGAGCTTTATCGAGGTTTCCATTGTCTGGCCAACTGTTTAATGGTGCAAAGCGTTGCATACCCGCACCTGCTCCTCCACGACCATCGGCAATACGATACGTACCTGCACTATGCCATGCCATACGAATAAAAAATGGACCATAATGACCGTAATCTGCTGGCCACCACTCCTGTGAGGTGGTCATTGAGTCGTAAATTTCGTTTTTCAACACGTCTAAATCTAGCGAGTTAAACTCTTTGCCATAATCAAAATCTTCGCCCATCGGGTTTGATAATGAAGAATGCTGACGAAGAATGTTAAGTCTTAGTTGGTTTGGCCACCAATCTTGGTTTCTTGTACCGCCGCCAGCACTTTGATTAACAGGTGCTCCAGCTCCATGAAGGAACGGGCATTTTGCTTCACCACCATTGGATGTATGATTTTCCATTTCGTTAATTTATTTTTATTTATGAATGAAAATATATTTTAGCTCACTGATGAACAAAATTATAAAGACAAGATTTATGTTTTGCTTTATTTATTTGCAAAATTACTACAGACTAAAGAATAAATCAAATTGATTGTTTTTATAATAATATAGTTTTTATCTATAATGTTAATTAAAAGCTTTCAATTATGTAAAGGACTAATTGTTACCAGACAAAAATGCATTATGAAAACTTTAAGCGATAAATTGATTATTATTGGTAAGACACATGTTTATAAACGATGAAGTCAATTTTGTATGCAAAAAAGACCATAGAATGATTTTTCTATGGTCTTTCGTAAATTACATATACTTAACACCAATTACAATTAATGTATCATCAAATTTAATTTTTAGGAAAATTATGGAACGATTTCAAAAAGTCTTCCTTACGGCGACGAGATAAATTTACGTTGTATTCTCCGTCTAATTTTACCAATAGACCTTCGTGAATCTGATAACCTATTACGTAGTTTAAGTTGACCATAAATGATTTGTGAGTTCGGAAGAAATTGAATGGAATAAATTGTTTTTCTAGTTCTTTTAAGGTTTTCGAAACTATAAGAGTTTCTCCTCCTTGCATAAAAAGCTCTGTATAATTTACATCGGCTTTTAGAAAAAGAACATCGGCTGGATTGACTTTTTTATTTCCAGTTATACATATTTTTGAGGTGCGGATAGGGTTTTGTAATTGCATGACTAAAATTGAGATTTGAAATAAATACCATTTATTTTAAGGACAATTATTGTAAAGAAAAGGTTGTAAGGGATTTATAAAAAATTTGTTTATTATAAACAGCTAATTTCTGTTTCCAAGAAAACAAAACAATCATAACCAATAATAAGCCAATATAAAAATGAAACAATAATATTATTCAAAAAAAACTTTTTTAACGATTATCACGATTGACTGTTGTATCTCTCTTTATTAGTTCTACTGGTGGAAGTCTTTGGTTTTCTAAGGGAATTGCTGATGAATCAACCGAAGTACCATTAGAATCTAATGTAGCGACTTCTCCGCCTGTCGATACACAACCTTGATAATCTTTTGTTATTTTCATTCCAGGTTTCGGGAACGCACCAGGGCTATAACTAAGTTTTTTATCGGTATAAACATTTTGCATAAATTTCCCAAAAATAGGCATTGCTGACCTTGAGCCCTCACCCATTCGAGAGCGAAAGTGGATACTTCGGTCATCGCCACCAACCCAAACACCGCAAATCAAGTCTTTAGTGAAGCCTATATACCACGAATCTGAATAGTTTGATGTTGTACCTGTTTTTCCAGCGGCTTGTCCACCGTTACCAAATAATGCACTACAATATTCAAATAAACCCTGAGAGGTTCCACCAGGTTCTTCTACTCCACCACGAAGCATATATTGCATCAAGTAGGCAGACTCAGGTTTAATAGCATCATGTTTTTTAGTTTCAAACTCAAACAATACTCTTCCCTTGGCATCTTCGATCTTAAATACCAACATTGGGTCGGTATATTGACCTTCATTCAAAAATACACCATAAGCTGCCACCATTTCATAGAGTGAAACATCTGAAGTTCCGATTCCGAGCGAAAGTACTGGTTCAAGTGGTGCGGTAATGCCCATTTTACGGGCATACTCAATGATACCTTTTGGTTTTACTTCATCTGATAATTGTGCCGCAACAGAGTTGACCGAACGAGCAATTGCCCTACGCAATGTCATATTTGAATATGAAAATACCCCATCGGCATTTTTAGGCTCCCAAGTTTTACGTTTCCCATTCTCTACCCATTCTTTCTTGAATGGTTTATCTTCACGTTGGTCACAAGGCGTTAAATTTAATGGCCCATCAATTGCTGCAGTGTAAAGGATTGGCTTGAAAGTAGAACCTGGTTGGCGACGACCTTGTCTAACATGATCATATTTAAAATATTCGTAATTAATACCACCTACCCAAGCTTTAATGAAACCCGTAAAGGGATCCATTGCCATCATACCCGTTTGCAAAAATCTTTTATAATAATCAATTGAATCAACAGGGCTCATCATTATTTCTTTTTCGCCTTCCCAACTAAAGACCTTAATCGGTTTCTTCTTATCATACATATAATATTGTACAGAATCGGGATTACCTTTATACTTTTTCATCAAAAGTTTATAGATTGGGGTCCGCTTGGCAACTGTATCCAAAAAGCCAGGTATTTCTTGCCCGTTTTCATAAGTCCATGGATTTCTGCCTTTCCATTCTTGGTCAAAAAGTTTTTGCAAACGCTTCATGTGACTAGAAACTGCGGTTTCGGCATGCGTTTGCATTCTTGAATCGATAGTTGTAAAAATTTTCAAGCCATCACGGTATAAATCAATGTCTATCTCATTATTTTTTGCCCAATTCTCTACAAAACGTGACAGTGCGACTTTAAAATAATCTCCTTGACCATCGTATGAGTCTTCTAAATTAATATCTAATTTTATTTCTGTTTGACTTAATTTATTAGCCTGAACTTGCGTTAACGCTTTATTATTTGCCATGAGTTGCAAAACCGTATTGCGACGTTTCAAGGCATTCTTCTTATTTCGAATTGGGTTATAAAGCGTTGTGCCTTTTTGCAAACCAACTAAAATAGCGGCTTCTTCGGGTTGTAAATTTTTTGGTTCTTTATTGAAATAAGTTTTAGAAGCGGTACGAATTCCGTAAGCATTGTTTCCATAATCGACGGTATTCAAGTACATAGTTAAGATTTCCCCCTTCGTAAAATTACGTTCGAGACGAATAGCTGTGAGCCACTCTTTGGTCTTATAAACCAAAGTTTTAAACACTGGAATAAAATAAAGCAGACCTTTCATCTCGCTTCGGCGAGTATTATAAAGATTTTTGGCCAATTGCTGTGAAACCGTACTTCCACCTCCACGCTCTCCTCCTCCGCTTAAAATACTAAAAGCAACCCCTGCCATAGACTGTAAATCAATGCCTGAGTGTTCATAAAAACGTTTGTCTTCAGTAGCTATTAGTGCCTTGAATAACCATGGAGACATATCAACAGAATCGATTGTTTTTCGGTTTTCTGTAAAAAACTTACCTATTTCAACACCATCGGCAGTAAATATTGTAGATGATTGCGAAATCTTTGGATTTGTGAGCTGTTCAATACTTGGCATTCGGCCACACAACCACAAAAAATTTGTTTCAATACAAAATACATAAATCAAACCACCTATGAATGCTCGTAGGCTAAACTTATAGATTTTATTGATTACAGGGTAATAATTTCCTTCCAAATCAAACTTTGAAACAAAATAGTTCCGGGCATCATAAAGTTCACGATAACACTTCGTAAAAACTCGTTCTACTTTTTCTTCGCCAAAAACTATGCACAAAAGGCGGTAAATTTTGTCTAATATCCACCAATATCCTGCAATAATTTTGGATACGATATTAGACCAAATTCGCTGAATAACTGACAAAATATTTTTTAAATTATCTATCATAAGGTAAGTACATAATATTTTTTTATTGAAGCAGGATATTGAGGACTTATTTACCAGCTTGGATTTATAATTGTAATACAAAGAAACACCAAAGTTTTGAAAAATGCTTTCACAATTAAATGATTATGTTAGAATTTATAAAGAATTAAGGAGTTTTTTCAAAGTCCTACAAATTTATAATTTTTATTAAATGGTATTATTAGTTTTTTAACCTTATATTTGAAAAAAAATCCACTTATACTCTTTTGCCATTTAATCTGACAATCAAGCTATATTTGAGTCACTAAACCAAACATACACCAACCGTGAATAATATTTTAGAAGTTCACAATGTTGTGAAACGATATTCGCAACACACTGCTCTCAACGATGTCAGCATCAATATTCCGAAAGGAGTAATTTTTGGTCTTCTAGGACCAAATGGTGCAGGAAAAACATCACTTATTCGTATCATTAATCAAATTACAGGCCCCGATGAAGGTTATGTTTTGTTTGATGGACAAAAACTAAGCCAAAAGCACATCAAAGAAATTGGGTATCTGCCTGAAGAACGTGGACTTTACAAGAAAATGAAAGTCGGGGAACAATTACTCTATTTAGCACAGCTCAAAGGGCTTTCTGAAAAACAGGCTCTCGAAAAGTTAAAAGAATGGTTCACCAAATTTGATATTAAAACTTGGTGGACAAAGAATGTAGAAGACCTGTCGAAAGGTATGCAACAAAAGATTCAATTTGTGGCAACAGTGCTTCACGAACCGCAGCTGATTATCTTGGATGAACCTTTTTCGGGCTTCGACCCAATTAATGCCGATTTAATTAAAAATGAAATTCTGGAGCTAAAAGAAAAAGGATCTACGATAATTTTCTCAACTCATCGCATGGAATCGGTGGAGGAACTATGTGACCATATTGCTCTAATTAATAAGTCAGAAAAAGTGCTTGATGGCCCAAAATCTGAAATCAAAGAACGTTTCAAAACTAATACTTATAATATCAAGTATTCGGGCGATTTATTGACTAATTCCGCCGACTTTGAGATTATAAATACCGAACAAATCGAAGATAATTTTTCGAGTTCGACTATTAAATTAAATACTGGAACACCTGTTAATCAACTAATTAGACAAATCATTGACCAAGTAGAACTTCGTTCGTTTGGTGAAAATATCCCGACGATGAACGATATTTTCAAAATGGTTGTCAACGAAAGTATTGATTAAGCAAAGGATAAATTTAGTCTGATGGGTTACAAATCCTAAAATTAAAAAACTAATTACATGAAAAATTTATTGCTCATACTACGCAGAGAATATTTGGTCAGAATCAAGAAAAAATCTTTTTGGGTGATGACGCTCTTGATGCCGATACTCGTTTCGGGATTTTATGCCTTATTGTTTTGGGGAGTATTCAACTCTGCTGAGGTTCAACGAGTATCCATAATTGATGAAAGCGGCTCATTTACTCAAAAATTTAAAGATTCCGAAAAAGTTAAGTTTGAATACTTAAATCTGCCTCTTGATTCCGCCCTTAATCGTCTCAACCAAAAACGTACCGACATCTTAGCGATGATTCCGAAAGATATCATAGAAGAGCCGAGTGGTTTAAAAATCTACACTGGAAAAGGCGTAGGTTTTGAGATTCAAGGAAAAATCGAACGTATTATTCAGAACGAAATCCGTAATGTAAAACTATCAAGGGCGGGTATTGACCAGAAGATTTTGGAAGATGCCGACGTTGATGTTTCATCGAAAGTTGTGGTTGTGAGCAAAGAGGGTGAGCAAAAGGAACAAAACACGCTCGCTTCTACGGTTTTAGGATTTATTGCCGTAATTCTGATGTTCTCGACTGTAATTGGCTTCGGAATGCAAGTAATGCGTGGTGTAATTGAAGAAAAAACCAACCGTATCATCGAAGTAATTATCTCGTCGGTTAAGCCATTTGAGTTAATGATGGGAAAAATCCTGGGCGTTGGTTTGGTTGGTCTTACGCAATTTACACTTTGGATAACTCTCACTTTTGTTCTGACAACGCTTAGTTCTTCGATGTTGCCTTCTCAACAAATTGCAAAGTTGGCTCAGGAACAAATGTCAGAAATGCCACAAAAAGATAAAGATAAAATTGCTAAGAAAGTTGAGCAAACGCCTTCAGATGCAAGCACAGTAATGGCGTTTATTCAAAGTGCCAAAAGCCTAAATATTCCACTTATTATTGGTTGCTTTTTGTTTTATTTCATATTTGGCTATTTGTTCTATGCCTCGGTTTATGGAGCAATCGGCTCGGCGGTCGATAACGAAACCGATACCCAGCAATTTATGTTCCCGATTATGCTACCACTACTCGCAGGCTACCTAATCGGATTAATGACTGCAGGTCAAACCGATAATAAATTGCTTTTCTGGGCATCAATCATTCCGTTTACTTCACCCATCACGATGATGTCTCGCTTACCATTTGGCGTTGAGCCTTGGGAATTAATTTTATCAATGACTTTACTCGTAATCAGTACTTTCGGAATGGTCTGGATTGCCGCAAAAATTTATCGTGTAGGTATTTTGATGTACGGCAAAAAGCCAACTTTCAAAGAAATAGGTAAATGGTTGTTTTATAAAGGATAATTTTCTTTGCTTAAACAAATTGTGGCACACCTTCAAGGTGTACCACAATTGTTTTCAACCAAAACAAAATCAAATTAGGGTAAAGGTAAATCTGTTGAAACTTTTCTTGTTCTTAAATGGCACTAACTCCCGCAAAATCTCCTTTCATGGTGTTGCGAAAGCTACAAAATAATCATTGGGCCATATTCGCCAAAATTATCATTGTTTTGGAAACTATGCACAATTCTATCGAATGGAGTATAAATCGGAGTTTCTGTCGCTGCCCAAGTATCAATACAGAGATAATTAAAACGGTTTTCGGTTTCTGAAGAAAAATGTTCGCTACCTCTGTAAATCACCTGATGCTCAATATAACCACGAAAACCGATTTTTGCAACTGATTTGGCAATTACACCAAATACGAGTGCAGAAAATTTGGCAGTATTTTCTAAATCTAAGAAAACTAAATCTTGGTTATTAGCAGTTAAGTCGAGCAAAATGTATGAAAAAAATTATTTATGACATCGATAAACGAAGAAAAACTATTATAATTTATGGAAAAATCTTGATGAATGGGGTACTCTTTGGATCAAAATTATCTCTTCATCTAAGATTTCGTACATAATTCGATAATTCCCCTCTATCAATTCACGATATTGGTCTTCTTGCATTTCAGAAATCACTCTTCCAAGTTTAGGAAATTGTTTCAAAACAGCAACTTTTTCGTACAATCTCTTAACAATCATTGAAGCATAATATTCTGAATATCGTTCGAGATATTCAGCAATTCTAACGATTTCATCAGTGGCATTTTGTGTCCAAATTACTTCAACCATTTTTCTAACTTTTGACCAACTTCTTGGTGTGTAAAAGTTTTGCCTGCTTGATATTGTTGTCTTCCTTGCTCAAAACTTTGTACTAATATTAGTTTTTCAATCAAATCATCAATAGAAAACTCATTAGGTAATTCCTTGATGGCTTCATTTACGAGTATTTTTGTCATTACTTTTTAAAATTTAAAATCTAACTTATATAAAAGCCTTGTATTATCAAAGTATTTTCTGAAAATTAATTACTTCTCTCTTAATCAAATATCAACCCAGCCGTGAAAGCCTTCTTTTAGTACTTTTTCTTCGTATTCGTTCAAGCCTGTTTTTCGAGTTTTGATATCTCCGACTTTTACTACATTTACTTGCATGATACGCTCTGTTGAATAATCATTGGCATTTTTTGCATCAATTATTTGGCGTTTATTCCCAATTTTTATCTTGTAGAGTTGTTTGCCTTTAATAACAAAATTTGATTCTTCTTTGGCTTGTGCTAATTTTGTTGTTGTAATTACTACCACACCATTTTTACCTTTTTCGCCATAAATGGCTGTTGCAGAAGCATTTTTCAAAAATTCCATTGTTAAAATATCTTCAGGCTTTATGCTTGACATCTCGTCCTTGGGCGTTACTTTCCCATCAATAACGAATAAAGGGTCAATATCTGGTTGATTTAAAATATTTGACCTAATCTCAAAGCCTTTAGGCTTATCCAAAATTCTAATAGTCATACTTTTTTCAATCGTATTTACTGAAATCTCCTCCTTTATTGACCCACTTTGCAAAAGTGGTTTTAATCTTTCGGTTTCTCTATTTATCGCTTCTTTATCGGTGAAAGTTTTAATTTCTCCTTTCTCAACAACAATCAATTTTTCCCAAGGAAATTCGCCTTTAGTAAGAGCTTTTTTGTCTTCCTCTAAAACAAAATTTACTGGAATCGTGAAATAAACACTCACTGGTTTACCGTTTTGCTTCCCAGGGTTCCATTTTGGCATTGAACCAAGCACTCTAACCGTTTCTTCATCGCAACCAAAACCAATGCCTTTCAATACTTTCAAATCCGATACACTTCCATCTTTTCTCACAATAAATTTCACGAATACCTTTCCTTGTACATTTGCTATTTGGGCAGCTTCTGGATAGTTTTAGCTAATAAAATTGACCATTTCATTAGTGCCACCTTGATATTCTGGCATAATATCTACTTGTTCATAAACAGGTTCATTGGTTTGAGCAATGCCTGAAAATACTCCGATTAAAACAAAAAAGAGGGTTATAAATAGCTTTTTCATAATTGATGTTAAAATTGTAGTTGAATAACTTACTTTTTCTTCATCTGCTCAATCATCTTCAAAATCTCATCAGCTTCTTTCATATCGATTTTCTTTTCTCGCACAAAAAACGAAAACATTTCCTCGACTGAGTTTGCAAAATAACTTTCCATTAATTTGCCAGTAGCAAAAGACTTATATTGCTCTTTACTCACCAACGAATGATATTGATGCGTTTTACCAAAGGCTTTATGTCCCACAAAACCCTTTTGTTCCAATATCCTTACGATTGTCGAAACCGTATTATAGGCCGGTTTAGGTTCAGGAAAATATTCTAAAATATCTTTTACAAACGTTGGCTCTATTTCCCATAAAATCTGCATTACTTCTTCTTCGGCACGAGTTAAATCTCTCAATTCCATTTTCTTGGTTTATAATTCTGATTCAAATTTATAACTAATTTTTTAGTTTCAAAACTATTTTCATAGTTTTTTCTTGACACTATTTTATAAATTAATTTGGTGCATAAAAAAACGTGATAAATTCGAGGGTTTCGAGTCTATCACGTTGCGAGAATCTTATTTGTATTCTATCCTAAAATCTATTTTTTAATAGAAAATCTTAGTTTTTTGCACCTTCTGGACGTTGGCGAGGGGCTTGCGGACGTGGACCATCATGAGGTGGTTCTTTCATTTCGTTGTGGCACGAAATACATCCCATTGTTATTGGCTGACGGAAACCTTTCATTTGTGAAAGTAAATCACGATTAAGTCGGTCGTTCATCACAATCATTTCGCGGGTACGCAGATGATTACGACTTTTTTCAGACGCCCAATTGGTTGTTTCGTGGCAAAACTTACAGGTTACGCCCAATGCGTGTCCCCAATTATTCATTATACTCATTAATTGTTCAACTGACTTTCCTTTCAACGATTTTATATTTTTGAAAACCGAATCGGCAACCATTGATTCTTTACCTTTCAATGAATCTTTCAAAAAAGAGAGGTACTTTTCACGGTCAAGCATCATTGTATCCTTGATAATAACTTTAGTTGTCACTTGTGGAGTTTGTTCAGACATTGACATGAATGAACTAACACCGATAAAAATAAATAAAACTGGTAAAAGAAGTTTCATAGTTTTTGGTTAATTTTTGATTATTTAAAGAGGAACGTTTTAAGATAATCAGCATATAAAGTAATGTTTTAAAAAAATATATACAAATTATGATTTTTAAAAATATTGAGTAATTATTGATTAATCGCCGATGAAAGTTGGTCTAATTCTTCGATTGTCCAAGGTTCGGATTTTCCAGCGTGCTGTTCTCTGATTTTTTTGACATCAGATACTTGAACCACCGCTGATTGTCGTCCTTTACCAACTCGCATCGAAGTGCCAACAAATTCATAACGAATATAGCTTACTATCGAAGCAATCCATTCATCAGAATTATCATTCATTGCAAGCATGACACTAGGGTATGTTTTACCTTCAATTGGTCCTTTCAAGCCATTCATCAAAATTCTAATCGCAATATCTTTATCGGCATTGATGTGTTTCGCTCCTCTCAAGGCAGGGGCAGCATTTGTTGGTAGGCCCTTTCCATCTGCTCCGTGGCAAGCCGAACAAAGTGATTTATAAATTTCGCCACCAGCTAAAATCAATTTTCTTTCGGGTGGTGTAAAGCCTGCCAGTTTTAAACCATAGATTTTGGCATCTTCATTTTTATCAATACTCTTTTTTACGCTCGTAATCATTTGATTATTAGCATTTTGAGTCATAATTTCTTGTACAATCTGTTTAGCCAATTCACTTTTATTTGCTCCTAGAGATAGCAAAATTTGAGTTTTGATATCATAATTTTCATCATTAATCATCGTGCCAATTGTCGCTATCATGGCTTGGTCGTTTTGTTTCAAAAAGATTTCCGAAATCCAGATTGCCGCTTTTCTAACTTGAAGGTCTTTATCTTTAAGTGCAACATAAATTGTTGGTTTATCAATAGCATCTAAACCTTCGAGTGTCCATAGTGCATGTAATCTACCCAATGCAGATGTATTATTTTTCCCCGAAGCCATGGCTTTTAGTGCAGGCACAACAGATTTATCATCCAAAATAATGATTTGTTTCTGTGCATTGTCTCGCCACCAGCCATTTGGATGATCTAAATAGCTTAGTAATGATTTTGCCGATACATCCAACATTTTAGGCTGTGGTCCCCTTTTGAAATCATCATGAACCAAACGCCAAATTCTACCTCGTTGGTTCACCTTTGCAATGCCATAATAGTCAATTTTACCTCTTAGAAACGACCCTTTTGATGTCCAGTTTGATTCTTGAATAATACCTCTACTCATATCTACAATGTATAAGCATCCATCGGGGCCAGTATAAGTATTATTGGGTCTAAAATAAAAGTCAGTACTGGCTATAAATTCTTTTTTGTCATAAACGTTTTCGAGTTGTGTTTTTCCTTGATTATTGATAACTTTTGCACGGCGAATGATTCGAGCAACAGGTTCGTTAACTAGATAATCGCCCACCAAATCGGCAGGAAGACGGTCACCTCTGAAGATAGATTGTCCGTTAGCGGCAGTAAAGTGATTCAGCGTACTATCTGGATTCAAACGAGGCTTACCACCTTGTACATCAGGGGTGGGAATAATGGGATAAACTGGACTAAATTTCTCTTCACTATATGCATCTGAAAACTCCAAAGCTCCATATTTTGGATTGATATGAAAACCACTCCCTGCATTTTCACCACCAGCACGACTAAAAAATAATCTTCCATAATTATCATGTGTAAGTCCCCATTGACCATTCGAGCCGCTTGGCATCGAATCTGCTTTAAGGATACCTTTTGTATATCGAAAACGAACGGCATCATAAGTCTGATAGATATAATTATCAAGGTTCCAATCCAAACCGCTTCTCTGATGTTCTAAATTTCCACCAGCTACTTTCCCCAAAATATAAGCTGGTTTTTTAAGGTCCGCTACTCCATCGCCGTTAGTATCTTTATAACTATAAATATCGTAAGTATCAGTTTCGTTAACCAAAAGCTCGTGGTTTACGCACAAAATCATGCGTGGTAAAAGTAAATCTTTGATAAAAACAGTGCTTTTATCCATTTTTCCGTCATTATCAGTATCTTCCAAAAGCATTACTCGGCTTCTCTTTTCTTTTGTTCCTGTTCCATCAGCATCTTGCGTATAAGTTTCCATTTGGGCAATATACATTCGGGCATTACCGTCCCAAGCGATGGCAACGGGTTCAGTAATCATCGGTTCACTTGCTACAAGCTCCATGTGATAACCCTCAGGTACACGAAATGCCAAACGACTTTGTTCGGGTGTTAGTGGCTGAGGAGTTGGTGAATGAAGACTATCTGAAAAAGAATAAAACCTTGACTCTTTATTTTCATTTAAAGAAAAATAGGTATTTGAAGAATAAAATATTATAAATGAAGCTAAAAGAACAAACAAGAAATTAAAGTTTTTCATACAAAAAAGTATTGTTAGGCGTTTTATAAGGATTGTATACTTTCTACAAAAACCAATCTCAAAATTTAAATTATTGAGAGATTGATAAAATTTGAAGCTTTCCAAAACAAATATAAAGCTAAATACTTTAAAATTTATCTCGTGATTAAAAACATTTCTTAAAAACAACGAAACATATTTTTCAGATTAAATACATACTTATATAAATGAAGTTTATTCAGATATTTCTGTAGGTTTTATTAAATTTTTCTTCAAAAAAGCATGTTTTTTATGGCAAAATATTTGTAGTTAAAATAAATAATTATACTGTTAAAATGCAGGATTCCCCTCTCGGTTTCCGTTTGTTTTGTTATAAGTAATTGCATTATTTCTTTTGTTTTTTCGTTATTCTGTATATTTTTACTTTAATAATTTTGTGTAGAATAAGTAAAGTACACGAGAATTCTTTTTGCTCTTCTATTCAAAACGCGATATAAAACATAATAATTTTTTTAGAAAAGAATGTTTAACTTTTTAAGCTATCAGATTTTTTAAATCTATCATACATGAAATATTTTCTTACTTTCTTTTGCTTAATAATATTATTGGGATGTAAAAAAGATTTTGTTCCGCAAATTGAACCCAGGAAGGAAGTTGGAATACTCTATTATACCGAAATTGTTGATACAAAAACCAAAGATATTTCATTTTTTGAACGAAAAGTATTTTCTACTAACCAAGGCGTATTTGCAAGCAATATGTTTGATGGGGCAAGAATAAACGGTTTTAGTTCTCTGAATGACTCCACCTTTTTAATTAATTGTTTTCCAGAGAATGAGCCAATAAATAGTAGTCCTTGGTATTCCTTTAAAATTTGGAGTAAAACACCCAAAAAAGTTTTTTTGGTATTTAATTATGGAGATTATCAACATAGGTATGCGGCTAAATTAAGTAAAAATGGGTCAGATTGGATAGACATTGATACAAAAAATAGGGGAACTTTTGAAAAGAAAGAAAAGATAACATTAAATATTAACTCCGATACTATCTGGGTTTCTGCTCAAGAGTTGTACACAGGCAAAGAACTTGACACTTGGTTGTCATTTTTGCAAGAGCGTAATTCTAATTCTAGTTTGATTAAAACTGGAATAGCCGGAAAAAGCAAATTGGGAAGAGAAATTAAATTTTTTGAAATTTGTGAAGGTATAAATAAAAATAAAGATTTAGTCGTTCTTTTAAGCAGACAACATCCTCCTGAAGTAACTGGGCAATTTGCTTTAACGGCGTTTGTGGAAGGGATTCTTACTCCATCAGGCGTTCAAACCAGTTTTTTGAAAAAATATAATGTGTTGGTATTGCCGATTCTCAACCCTGACGGTGTTGCATTAGGTCAATGGCGACATAATGCTGGGGGTATTGACTTAAATAGGGATTGGGCTTTGTATAACCAGCCCGAAACAAAAGTTGTATCTGACTTTATAAAAGATTACGCCAAAACCACAAATAATAGAGTCGTTTTGGGTTTAGATTTCCATTCCACTTTCAATGATGTTTATTATACCAATCTTTCAGATTCAATTTCGGTTTTACCTAAATTTACAAATACTTGGTTAAAGAGTATTCAAGATAATTTTTCTGGATATAAACCTGAAATTTCTCCTTCAATTCTTGGTCAGCCAGTTTCAAAAAACTGGTTTTTTGTAAATTTTAATGCTGTTGGAATTACTTACGAAATTGGAGATAACACTCCAAGAAAATTAATAGATGAAAAAGGAAAGTTTGCAGCCCTCAAAATGATGGAGATTTTGCCTAAATGAAAAACCTTTTGAATCGAAGCTTTAATATTTTTATTGCTACATTCAAGTCACAAATGCAACTTTTGTCTTTTAAAATAGACTTTTCCATCTTCTAAAATTATATGTAATTTTAAATCAGTAAAGCACATGAGATTTTTTTTTATACTTCTATTTTTTATACAATTGTCAGTTTTTGGTCAAAACTTAACCAAGCTTGAAATAAATGAAATTGAAAAAGCCGAGATTAAAGGCTCGCTTTTGACGTTCAGAGAATTTCTAAAAATGCCCAATGATGGTAATTATCCGCAACAAATTGTTTCCAATCTAAAATGGTGTGAAAAAACATTTCAAAGTTTAGGGTTTAAGACCACGGAAATAGTATCTTCAAAAATACCACATTTATATGCCGAATATATTACCGACCCCAAAAAACCAAATGTGTTGTTTTACTTACAAATAGACGGTCAGCCAGTAGATAAGGCTGCTTGGAGTCAAAATAGTCCTTTCGAACCAGTGATTAAAAATCAAAAAGGAGATGAAATTTCGTGGCAAGAGATTGAAAAAAAGATAGACCCTGAATGGAAAATTTTTGCACGGTCGTCTTCCGACTCAAAAGGACCTGCGATGTGTTTTATTTCTGCGTTTAACGCTTTAAGAAAAAGAAATATAATTCCGGAGTATAATATAAAAGTGATTATGGATTTTCAGGAGGAGTTAAGTTCACCAACTATCGCAGATTTAGTAAAGAACAATCGTGCACTTTTGGCGGCTGACCGTTTGGTTATCATGGATGGAACAAGACATATATCAGATATTCCAACAATAATGTTTGGAGCCAGAGGTATTGCAACCCTAACGCTTACAGTATTTGGTGCCAAAGAAAATCTACATAGCGGACAATATGGCAACTATGCTCCAAATCCAGCGTTAAAATTGGCAAAGCTTTTAGCAGGTATGAAAGACGATGAGGGTAGAGTAACGATTCCTGGTTATTATGATGGGGTAAACATATCAGAAGCTGACAAAAAATCTTTTGCAGAAATACCAGAAAATATGGCGGAAATAAATACTGAAATTGGAATAGCAGAAGCAGAAAAAGTGGGTGTAAGTTATCAGGAATCAATGCAGTATCCAAGCTTAAATATCCGTGGTATGCGAGCATCAAATATAGGAAAAGAGGTAACTACCACGATTCCAAATATGGCAATTGCTGAGTTAGATTTACGATTAGTACCCGAAACCCCTGGTTCGAGGCAGATAGGTTTAATAAAAAATTATTTGATACAACATGGCGTAACATTGATTGATAGTTTACCCACAGACCAGCAACGAGCAAAATACAAAACCTTGGCCACACTAAAACAAAAAGAAGGCTCATTACCATTTAGGACTCCGATGGATTCAGAAATCGGACTTTGGTTAGGAAAAGCAATGGAAAGATCTGTGGGCAAATTTTTAAAAATACGTGCCACGGGAGGTTCACAACCAATGGCTTCATTTATTGAAACCTTAAATGTACCAGCGGTTTCTTTGAGAATTCCTAATCCTTATAACAATATTCATGCACCAAATGAAAACATCAAAATTAAAAACTACGAGGAAGGTATAAAAATGTGCATCGCTCTCTTAACAGAGAAAACGGATTAGAAATACCTACAATCAATTTAGTAATTTTAGATTTTAACCGACAAATCTCATCAACCAAGCCGAAATAATACCGGCATAAGTACCTATAACATGGCTCAAAACTGCCAATAAAACCCCTACAGGGGCTAAAGAAGGATGAAAAGCTGCTGCCACTGCTGGTGCAGTGGCTACACCACCGATGTTTGCTTGGCTGCCTACTGCCACAAAAAAGAAAGGTGCTTTTATGATTTTGGCGGCGACAAACATTGAAATAATGTGTATCAGCATCCATATTACAGCTACAGCCAGTAATCCTACGTTTGCACCGATATTGAATAAATTTAAACGCATACCAATAGTCATAATTAAAAAATAGATAAATAAAGTTGCAAAATCTGTGCTTCCCAACTTTTCCATTTTTCTAACTTTGGTAAACGATAAAAGTATGCCAATACTTGTCGATATTAGTATCAGCCATAAGAATTGGGATGAAAAAGGCTCTAAACCATGTGAAATGAGCCAATCACGGTGTGGTAAAAATAATTTTGAAATAAAACTACTACAAGCATGAGCTAAAGCGGTGCCACCAAAGCCTATTCCTAAAATAAATGATAAGTCCTTTAAGTCAGCAGGTTTATCTTTTGTTTCTTTGTATTTCAATATATTTTTTTTGACATCCTCTATCAAAGTTGCGTCAGCACCGAGCCACGTATCAATTTTGTGAGTAATACCTGCTCCATAAAACAAGAGAGCTGTCCATAAATTAGACACCAAAGCATCTATAACCAAAATTATCACAAAAAGCTCTTCTGAGCAACCATAAATCTCTTTCAATGCCAATTGGCTGCTACTTCCACCTATCCATGAACCTGTGATGGTGACTAGGCCTTTCCAATATTCGGCATCATGAGCTGCGATTTTAAAACTGTTTGAAAACAACGATACTACACTTAATGCAATGGGGCCGCCAATTATTATTCCGAAAGAACCCGTAAAAAAGATGATTAGAGCTTTATTTCCTAATCCAAAAATTGCTTTTAGGTTTGCAGTAGATAATAATAAAATTAATGATGCCGGAAGTAAATATTTAGTAGCAAAACTATATAAACCAGAAGTTTCGCCATTGATAATATGATAACTATTTAGAAAACCTGGAATCAAATAACAAAACAATAAGGGCGGAACAATACCATATAATTTTTTCCAAAAAACATTGGCGGAATCTGAGCTAAAAAATAGCCCAGTTAATATTATTAAAAAAAGACCAGCAATAATAGCATCATTTTCGATTTGGAAATAATTCATAGACTTGGCGTAATTGGTTTAAGAAAAAGAACGTGTTTGAATTTACAAATCTAAATTCTAAACATAAACCAAAGTGCGGCTTTAGAATTTACCATTTTGTCTCCATCATGGGCTACATTTGGGACAGTTTCGATTTGGTGGATTTTCTTTTTATTCGAATAAAGTTGAAGATATTCATAAAAAAACTGTCCCCTTTCTAATCTAAATCTTCCTTGAAGGTTTCCTCCACAAGATTTATCTAAACTACTATCATTCATATTTACGTCTTTTTCTCCAAGAATAAAAGCAATATCCCTGTTCAAAAATTGTTGTTTGATTGTTTCAACTCCAATCTTTGCAGCATAAGGGTTTAGCTTTTCCATACCTCTTGGGTAATCATTGAAACTACTACAACCGGTTGTATCTGGTTTGACAAAATTTAAGCCCATTTCAGTTTTAACAGGTCTACGGTCATCTAAATACATATAACTTGATGGATTCATGACAATAAAATTAAAGTTATACTTGGTCAATATATTCGGCATAGGTGTCATTCCCACATAGCGTGACACAAACTGCCCACCCGCCGAATGGCCAACTATCGTGATTTTTTTCAGTTTCGGAAAAAGCTTTTTATTACAAGCTCTAGCAATCATAGAATCTATTAAACTAAAACTACTGAATGATTCTTCCATTTTACGGTTTTTACTCGACACCGATTCATCACCTACCCGCCAATTATTGTTTGTCCAAAAAAGATGGTTACTATTATGTTTATGGTCTTCCAAATCTTTCTCCGAATTAAATTGTGGTGAAATAAATAGTGTTTCATCCGTTTTCTTTGCAGCATTGACAGCTTTTTCTCCCCATTCATAGTAGTCCAATCCGTTTCTTCTTGCACCATGAATGTAGATGACTAAATGCTTAATTTTATCATTTTGCTCTGCAATTGGGTGGTTACTGGCATATCGAAAAGAATATATTTGTTTGTTTTTATTAAAAGAAAAGACATTTGGGCATGCTCTTTCGATAGCCTGTGGCTTTTCATCTTGGGCATTTCCGAAAATAGGAATAAATATACTGAGAAGCAGAATTTGAAGAAGTGATTTCATAATTTTAGGGTTTCTAAACAAAACCCCCCAAGCGTTTTTAATTACTTGGAGGGTTTTGATGGTTCATTATTCTTTAAACTATCACTAAAAAAACGATTTACTATTTGTTTACTTCAGTAACGCTGTAAATTCCAGCATCTACAGGAGCATTTTCATTGGCACTTAATTCAGATTGTGCTACAATAAATCGTTGCGGATATTGAGACGCCGTTGAAGAATTAAACGGAGGTAAAACCGCAATATCTTTTTCTTTAGTAGCTAATCTTCTCAAGTCATCAAATCCCAATAAGCCGGTAAAACCAGAAACATACCTTTCCTCGATAATTTCACGAAGTAAGGCTCTTTCAGTTACTATTCCGTCCTTATTCTCTATTCCATTTTTTTCAAAGTCGGATAAAACATAGGCATCATACTTTAAAGCATCAGCAGCATTCAATTTTAAAAATGCTTTACCACCGGCTAAATAGGCTCTTAGTTTGTTTAATTGAGAAATCCCATCAGCTGTTTTTCCAGTTCTAACTGCCGTTTCGGCTAAAATTAATAAGTTTTCTTCGTAACCAACCAAGGTCATAGGCGTATTAATTGCTGCAATTCCCTTATTGTTGGTAGCAGAAGCACCATCAAATCTATAATAAGCTAAGCGAGCATTTTCTTGAGTTTTGGCATTGTTTCTTTTTGTTCCCAATAAAACATCAAGATATGAACCTGTAAAACCCCAATATCCGCCTCGTTGATTAATCATTTTAAAATTAAGATTTTGACTTCCATTACCTAGAGCTGGCGGAGTAAACACCAAGGCATCTGTGGGAGCCAAAACACCCAATGACGCTTCTTGATATGCTTTATCGTATTCACGGGTGTACACATACAAACGAGCTTTTAAAGTACGAGCTACTTTGATCCATTTTAATGTATTTCCTGCAAACATCAAATCTTCCGGAATGGCGGTATTTGGAGCTAAATTAAGGTCTGCTATCGCTTCATCAAGCAAAGTTTGTAATTGTGAAAAAACAAATTTTTGACTTTCAAATTTAGGGTCAGCAACTTCGTCTTTCGATATTTCTGTGAAAGGAATATCTCCAAACAAACTTGCAATTGTACCTAAAGTATTTGCTTCCAAAACCTTCGTGATACCTGAATACTGCTTTGCTTTTGGGCTTGAGGCGGTATGTTGTCTTAAAAGTCGAGCTTGCTTAACCACACCCTGAAATGCATTTTGCCAAATTCCATTCGTTTCTTCAGCAGAAATATTATACTCAGCTAAACTTTTGTATAATAAAATTAATCCTTTGGTTTGACCACTCCACATACCACCTATACGAGTTTCATGTCCTGCTTGCACTGAAACATTGGCAAGTTCAATTCCTTTTAATAATAAAACACCTGCTTCAAAGGAATCTGAGGAAATTTCATTAGGATTATCGTTGATTCCTTCCACTAATTTTTCACACCCTACGCTAAGAATTAACATTAGCGAGAGGGCTAAATATTTTATATTTTTCATTTTTTCAGATTAAGATATTAAAAATTAAATTTCGCAGAAAAGACCCACGAACGTGTGCTTGGATTAGTAAAATATTCTATACCAAATCCATTATCAACACCAGATTGATTTACTTCTGGGTCAATTCCTTTTACTTTTGTCCAAATAAAAAGATTTCTTCCAGAAATTGACAAATCTACCGAGGTAAATTTAGTTGCTTTTCTAAACTTCTCACCTCCGAAGTTATAGCCCATCGACACTTCACGAAGACGAGTCCAACTTCCATCTGTTATTGAGAATTCATTAATAGCTGAACCACCTAAACCACCACCTAAAGTGTTATACCAGTTTTCATCCAACAAAACATCACCAGCACCGTAATTGAAAATATTTCCTCTAACTGTTGTACCGGCTGTGAAAACTTTTCCCGAAGAGTTTTTAATATCCTTTGTCAATGTTACTTCATTGCCTGTATCATCATAAGTTCCGAATGCATTTAGTACAAAGCGAGTTCTTTCTGCAAAATCTCCACCCTGGAATCTTTCAAACAAAACATTGAAATTAAGTTTCTTGTAATATCCTTTAAGGCCGATTCCTCCTCTCCAATCTGGATTTGGATTACCAATAATACCTTGTTGTGGAGCAAGTTTAGGGAATCCGTTTGCATCCAAAACTAAAGAACCATCTTCTTTTCTTTCTGCTTTACTTGAGAAAAGTATGCCTAAAGGCTGACCAACTATGGCATTGGAGGTAATTGATTGGTCTGTGAGAGCCACTCTGGCTACTCCAGCCAGGTCTAAGACTTTATTTTTGTTATTGTTCCAGTTTCCGTACAGTTCTAAACCATAAGAAGCTTGTGATATAATCTTATATCCTAAGTCAAGCTCTATTCCTCTGTTTTCCATTCTACCTGCATTGGTATATTTAGATAAGAATCCAGAAGTTGGAGATAAGTTTACTGCAAGGAGAATGTCTCTAATTTCATTTTTATAGTAAGTTAAACCCAAACTTAAACGATCCTTGAAGAGACGCAAATCTGTTCCCAACTCAAATTCTGTTTTAATTTCTGGTTTAAGCAAACTATTTCCTTGATCATCGTTTAATCTGAAACCACCTCCAAATTCGTTGATATCTAGTGCATCGTCGTAGGTTGAATAAGCAAAAGTTTCATAGGTTGTACCAAACTTATATGCTGTTGGTTGAACCCCAACCTGACCATACGTCAGTCTTAATTTACCAAAAGAAAGGATTTTATTCGTCATATTTGGCAATTGAGTAAACTGCCAAGCTAAATCCATTGAAGGATAAAAATAGGTGCCTTTTATGGTTGAAGCAGCTTCTTGAGTACCAGAAACGCTCAAAAATAATTGTTTGTAAATATCAAATGCAAAAATTGAATATAATCTATTAGAGCGAATATGATTGGTGCTATTAGAAATCTCAAAAGGGGCAACGCTGTTTGTGAATGATTGAAGTTTACTATTCACTAAAAAGTTTTGCGAAGCTGCATACAAAACATTTCTATTTCTATCGTTGATATTATAACCTACTGTTGCATTGAATCCAATTTTATTAGGAACTAAATTTGGAAAGTCCGCTCGTGCAATTGCATCCAAGTTAATTTCAGAATTAATAAAATTTTCATTTTCTAATCTTCCATTATTAAAACTTGCCGAACCAATTGGTGCGAAATAAACACGTTTGTCAACATATGTATCTATACCTCCACGAAGGTCAATTTGTATCCAACTTACTGGATTTATATTAAGGTCGGTATTGGCATTAAAACGATTTACAACAGAGGTTGCTTGTTGCTCATTAATTGTCCACAATGGATTATTATAAAACGGATTTATGTTGTTACCAAGATATCTTCTATAACTCCTTTGTCTGCCTGGACTTGGCACCCCAGTACTTGAAAAAGAAGTACCTATATAAGATGTTTGGTCAAAATCTGCTGGTTGACGAAGTAAGCCTAAATATAAACCCGCAGTATTTGAGTTTTGTTGAATTCGGTTACTATTTGTTCTAATATAGTTAGCCTTCGTAGTTAGATTTACTTTATTGCTAAAAAATGTTTGATTATTAAAACGCATAGTAAATCGATCATAATCACTGTTTCTTATGATTCCCTTTTGACCTAAATAACCTAAACTGAAAAAGTTGGTTGTTTTTCCACTACCACCTGAAATACTAAGATTATGCTCTAAAAATGAGCCTTTTTGAAAAATTTGATCAAAGTTTTTATCTATAAAAATATCTTTAGAGTTTTTAGTGACAATCGGATAAATTTTCTGCCCATCATTACCTAAGAAATATTCCCCAGCAGTATTAACGACATCTGCCTCACCTGATCTTGAAGATATTTTATCTCCCCATGAGTTGGTGGCAGTTGGGCTAAATTTTCCAGCAGTACCCTGACCAAAAGTAGTCTGCATTGGATGTTTTCTATTTATTTCATCCATTGAATAGGTAGCAGAATAACTAATTTTCATTTTTTGGTTTAATTTACCTTGCTTGGTAGTAATCACCAAAACGCCATTTGCTGCTCTTGAGCCCCACAAAGCAGCCGCAGAAGCTCCTTTCAATATCTGTGTAGATTCTATATCTTCTGGGTTCAAATCATTCAATCTCGATTGTTGTGATACTCCACCAGATCTTGAGCTTCCTGAGCCATAAAGGTTGTCATTTGATAATGGAACGCCATCAACAATAACTAAAGGCTGCGAAGAACCACCGATTGTATTTGCTCCTCTAATCTGAATATTGGTACCTGCACCTGGGTCGCCGTTGGCACGAGCAATTTTAACACCTGAAGCTTTACCAGCAAGGCTATTTAAAAGATTTGCTTCGCCACTTGACCTTATAGCATCTGAGGAAATATTAGAAGAAGTTGAGCCCGACCTATCTCTTTTAGTCTTAAATCCTAATGCATTCACTACAACTTCTTGAAGATTAGTAGCATCTGCTCCTAATTTTACATCGATAAATGACTGGTCACCGATAGTAACAACCTTTGAGCTGTATCCAATATAACTAATGTTAAGTTCTTTAGAATTGTTCGGTACTGAAATAGAAAAATTTCCACTGGCGTCAGTAGATGGGCCTATATTAGTCCCTTTGACCAATATCGAAACTCCAGGAAGACTTTCTTGACTTGTTTCATCTTTTACTTGCCCTTTGATTGTTTTTTGTGCGAAACCAAAGGATGCACTAAACATCAAAAGAAGTAAAATGGGTAGTTTTAAATTCATGAATTTGTAAGATTAGTTTGATTTTAATTTGTATTTAAAATAAAAAGCAAAAATAAACTAATTATTGTTTTTTATGGTGAAAAATCAAAAATATTTTAATGAAAAAACAAATCAAAGATTCAGTATAAAGAAGCCAGTCAATATTGACTTCTAATAAAAAAACCATTCATCGATAAGGAAAATTAAGAATAAATTTGATAATTTTGAGATTAATACCATCTGATTATTTTAAATTTTTTAGAATCAAAATGAAAATAATATTTACTTTTTTCCTGTTATTTTTTACTTTTTCAGGGTTTTCTCAAACTGCAAAACCCAAATTTGAAGGACAGGCTACGACGAATTCAGAAAAAGTAGATACACGAAATCATGCCATTATTCCGCAATGGCGTGGTCAAAAAACTTTGGGCAATATTACTTTTGACAATGATTTTGATGGGGCAAGACTCAACGGAATTACGCAAAACAATGATACACTTTATACTGCTATAATTGCTGCCGAAAATTACCCAATCAATCCAAGTCCTTGGTACGCTTTTAAACTTACAAGCAAGAAACCAAGCACAATTTGGGTAAATCTAACTTATTTGAATGCCAAACACCGCTATTTCCCAAAAATCAGTCGTGATGGAAAAACATGGCAAGTGGTTGATTCTACAGATTGTATTTTGGTAAAAGACCCTGAAGCTAAAAACCGTACTTTCCAAGAAAATGCACTTTCTGAGTCTGCTTTTGTGCGAATAAAATTGGATGAAAAACCAACTTGGATAAGTGCTCAAGAATTGATGACATCAGCCATTGTCAATGATTGGTCGAAAGGTATTTTAAAGAATAAATTTGTTTCTAGCGAAATCATTGGAAAATCGCCTGAAAACCGACCTTTTAAATGTTTACGAATTGGCGAAGATAAAACTGACTCAAAGATAATGATTGTTATCGGCCGATTGCATCCACCCGAAGTTACTGGGCAATTTGCTTTGCAGGCTTTTGTAGAATCACTTTGTATTGATTCTGAAACTGCTAAAGAATTTAGAAAAGAATATACAGTGTTTGTTGTGCCAATGATGAACCCCGATGGTGTTGATAATGGACATTGGCGACATAATACTGGGGGAATTGACTTAAATCGTGATTGGGCGGATTTCAATCAACCAGAAACTCAATTTGTTCGTAATTTCCTACGAAAAAAACTCAATGGCACGCAAAGAAAACTTTATTTTGGCATTGATTTTCATTCTACATGGGATGATATTTTTTACACAAATTTAACCGAAAACCCAACGAATATGGACGGCTTAATTAAACGTTGGTTTAAAGTATTAGAGGAGGCTATACCCGATTATAAGGTAAACGCACGAGGAAGTAAATCTGCTTCTGGAGTGATTTCTAAGGCTTTTTTTAATAAAGAATTTAATGCTGAAGCTTTGGTTTATGAAGTAGGCGATAATACTTCTCGTGATTTTACTATCTTAAAATCAAAGACTGCAGCCGAAAAATTAATGCTTTTATCATTGGAATATTTGAAATAAAAAATAAGGACTGTTTATTTGATTTTTTTGCTATTTATGCCACAAAACCGAATAAACAGTCCATAAATTCTAAATTATTATACCAGTTTAATTACTTCTCAAAATCTGTTTCGAGTAATTGTTTTTCGTTGAATAATACACCCACAGGCTTTTTTTCACGCAGTATCTTTACATCGCTCGGATAAATACCTTTACCTTCTTTTGCTAAGGCGTTTTGAGTATATTTAATAATATCGACTATGTCTTGATCACTTATTTCTTTATTATTAACTAAACCTGGCATTTCATTGTTCAGCTGATATAACTTTCCGTTTACCGTAAGTGGGCCACTCAAACCATGTAAAATGATTGATGCCAAACGCTTCATTGAGCCGTCAATATATTCAGAACCTTTTAAAGGTGGAGCTAAATCTTGAATTCCTTTCCCATCAGCTCCATGACAAGTGGCACAAATCGTACGGAAAAGCTGTAAACCTTTGGTTCGATTATCAACCACATTTTTTTCTTTTACAAAAATTGAATTTAATTCTTTTTTCTGATGATTATTTATAGCAATTGTCAAGTTGCTTTTAAGTAAATTTGAAGGATTTTGCGTTGTAAGATACTGCTCTTCTTTTCCTTCAAGACTACTTACAATTGCCTCTTGATACATTCGTTTATCAAGGTGTTTTTTCTCAATTTGTGCAAAAATTGACAAAACCGAATTATCAATTTTCAACCAACTGTTTAGTGAATACGCTAAATAAAGATCAATTAAATCATTGTTTTGTGTCAAAAGTTGCGTGCTTAAAGCTTTTATTTTTGTAGAATTTTGCACCGATGCAAAACGCTCCGAAAGACCTAAAGCATGAGCAATAACTTCAGGTTGTTTTGACTGAATAATAACATCAGATAAGGTTCCAAAAGTAAGAGCATTTAAACCATCAAGTACATAAAGTGAGTGAATAGCTGATGAAAAAACATCATTCAATTTCGTCAAGGCAATCAAATCTTTTACTATTATTTTATCATTTTTATGGATCAAAAGTTGTTGGCTTCTATCTCTCAACCAGCCATTTGGATGACTAAGCAAGGCAACTAAATCTTTAGTGCTAGCTTTCGATAGATCAGGTATGGGATTTAGTTTATTTGTTTTACTAATTACTTTTAAAATTCGACCTGCATTTTGTAGCGTATCAAGTTTTTTATTACTCAATTGTTCAGAAAGATATTGCGAAATATATGCTTTGTGCTGAATAATTCCTCGATGCATATCAACGATGTACATAGCACCATCTGGACCATTAAATAAATTGACAGGACGAAAACCCTCATCCGTCGAAGCGATAAATTCTTTTCCTTCAACTGCCTGATTAGCAAGCGTTTGTAGATTATTAAAACTTAAAATATTACGCTTTATAAGGTTAGCCTCTGGCACGCATACAAATGCATTTTGGTTATAAGTATTAGGAAACGCTCCACCTCTATAAATCAATGGCCCACATGAAGCAGTAACTTCGGTCAAATACCCTCTTTCATCTAAAACACCTTTTTGATAACCACGGTTAACTGATGTTTTATGAATTGGATAAACTTTATCGTTGGTCAGTTTTTGACCTTCGGCCGCTGTCGGTTTAAAATACTTATTTCTAATAGCTTTGTTGGGTAAAACGTAGTCGCCTTGTAATTGGGTGCTATTATTGTTATAATAAAGTCTTCCAAAATTGTCTTTTGTTATTCCCCACTGTCCACGATTTGTGGTTGGTTCTTTGAGCCACTTACCATTTTTTAATTGATACCTAAAATTATAATTGGCGTTATAAATCCAATTATCAATATTCATCATCAACCCGTTTGAGGTATGCTCAACGTTTCCACCTTCAGCATAAATTGGGTCAACGAGCGTTTTCTTGCCTGGTTTATCGTTTTTTATTTCTACAAACCAAAGTTTTGGACCATCTGAGTATAATAACCCGCCATAAACTTGTGCCAAAGCACGGGGTAAAATTAATTTATCCAAAAATGTTTTTGAATGATCAATTACTCCATCTTTGTCTAAATCTTCTAAAATGCTGATTCTGCCATTTGGCTCTTCTTCACCGACGCCTTCAATGTTTGGCATATAACCAATCATTTCAACTACCCACATTCGGCCTTTATTATCAAAGTCCATAGCAACTGGAGCTTTAAAAAATGACTCAGATGCTATAACACTTAGCTCAAATCCGTCTTCGATTTTATATTTTTCGAGCGAAATTTTAGGCTCTTTAAAATCAATAATTTTAAATCCTACAATGAAAACTGTAAGCGTTAATGTTGAAAATAATGCAATTTTAAAAGGTACTTTCGTAGTCATATTAGTTAAGGTCGTTTATACTTGTCGCCAAACATTTACCAATAAAAAACTATGTAGACAAATGTTTGTTTTAAAATAACCTTTAAAATTACCTAAAACTTTTTGTTGTCAAGCGTCTTGAATAGTTTTTATCAAAAATTTAATCAAGAAAACTTTATTACTGGAGATAATCATAAAGTTTAGGCACAAAAAATGCCCAGCTAAAAGTAGGGCATTTTAAAATTAGATTCTAAGCAAAATTAAATTCTATTCAATCTTAATCCTTAATTATTGACTCAATATTTTACGAAAAAACAGGAAAATCAATTATAAAATATTCATTATTAAACATCATAAGACAGGACTTCCCTTAATGATCTCATCGTCCGCAAAATCAGCATATTTCTCAAAGTTATCTACAAACATTTTAGCCAATTTAGCCGCTGTTGAATCATACGCATGTTTGTCTGCCCAAGTATTCCGTGGATTCAAAATATCTGATACAACATACGGACAATGCTCAGGAATCATCATTCCAAAAATTGGGTGCTTCGTAAAAGCTACTTTATTTAAGTCGCCATTGAGAGTGGCCGTAATCATGGATCTGGTATTTGAAAGTTTCATGCGATTGCCTACGCCATAACTTCCGCCTGTCATTCCTGTATTAACCAACCACACATTAACTTTATTTTGTTGAATTTTTTTACCTAAAAGTGCAGCATATTTTGTTGGGTGCAAAGGCAAAAACGCCGCTCCAAAACAAGCCGAAAATGTAGCCTGTGGTTCTTTAACTCCCATTTCTGTGCCTGCAACTTTCGATGTATAACCCGAAATAAAATGATACATTGCTTGTCCAACAGTCAATTTAGATATTGGCGGCAAAACACCAAAAGCATCGTAAGTCAAAAAGAAAATATTCATAGGAATTCCACCCACCGAAGGCTCAACGGCATTTGGAATATAATGAATCGGATACGCTGTACGAGTATTTTCTGTGACCGAATTATTTTTGTAATCAACCGTGCGAGTACCCTCAACGAATTTTGTGTTTTCTACAATCGAACCATAACGAATGGCATCGAAAATTTCGGGTTCTTTTTCACGACTCAAATCTATCACTTTGGCGTAACAGCCTCCTTCAAAATTAAATACGCTGGTTTCTGACCAACCGTGTTCGTCATCACCAATTAAACCACGATTTGGGTCAGCCGAAAGGGTAGTTTTACCAGTTCCCGAAAGTCCAAAGAAAATTGCGGTATCACCTTGCTGACCAATATTGGCAGAGCAATGCATTGAAAGCACGCCATTTTCTTGCGGTAATAGATAATTTAGTACCGCAAAAATTCCTTTTTTCATTTCGCCCGCATAACCAGTTCCACCGATAAGTAATATTCGACGGGTCATATCTACGATTGTAAAATTTGCTTGACGAGTGCCATCAACGGCCGGGTCAGCTTCAAATTCGGGTACACAAATAATGGTAAAATCAGTAGAGAAATTCACTAAAGCATCTTGCGATGGACGAATAAACATATTATTACAGAACAAATTATGCCACGCTTGAGTATTAATAATTTCGAGGCTTAATCTATAATCTGGGTCGGCTCCTGCAAAAGCTTGACGCACATAGATTCGTTTATCTTCTAAGAAAACAAGCATTTTATTTAGTAATGCATCAAATTTTTCGGGCGAAAATTTAAAATTTACTTCACCCCAGCAAACGGTATTTTTTGTTTTGATATCATAAACCAAAAATTTATCTTTTGGCGAACGACCTGTAAATTTTCCTGTGTCGCACATCAAAGCCCCAGTATCTGTTAAGATCCCTTCGCCGTTTTGCAGAGCAGCCTCTATCAATTCAGAAGGGCTAAGGTTATAAAAAACTTGTTTGGCTATGACGGCCAAGGTTCCTCGGGCAGTTTCGGTTAAATGCTCCATTAGTAATGTTTATTAATAATGATAAAGTGTGAAGATGCGACTAAATAACTCTTTTTTTTCTTATTTTAAATTGCCTTTGGTTATGTAATTACTGACACGAAAGAATTGAGATTCGAGATAAGAGACCGATTGCTGAAGCGATAAAATACTAAAATCAATAAGTTACATCTTTTCAATTTGTAGATTATTATTGTCTCAATACTTAAGTATATAATCATAAATTCTTAAAGGAAAATCAGAAATGTAAAAGCAAATCGTTGACCATTTCTTTTGATCCAACATAAAATGGACTTCGTTGATGCAATTCATTGGGCTGAATATCCAAAATATTTTGATAACCATCGGTTGATGTTGCTCCCGACTCCTCGGCCAAAAATGCCAAAGGATAACATTCATAAAGCAAGCGAAGCTTTCCTTTTGGGTGTTTTTTGGAAGCTGGGTAAAGATAAATTCCACCTTTCAGCGAGTTTCTATGAAAATCTGCCACTAATGAACCAATATATCTCGAAGCGTATTCTCTCATTCGGCATTCTAAAATATAGGCTCTTGCACCGCTCACAAAATCGTTGTAGTTACCATCATTCACCGAATATATTGCTCC
>Ga0114967_10000239_pt1 | contig 45399 bp, 41 predicted proteins | sample M_130628_MF_Meta_FD_92639 | JGI IMG/M metagenome (GOLD analysis project Ga0114967, IMG submission 92639) | Freshwater microbial communities from Lake Montjoie, Canada to study carbon cycling - M_130628_MF_MetaG | ecosystem: Environmental > Aquatic > Freshwater > Lake | place: Lake Montjoie... | reverse complement strand
TCTTGTAAATGTTCCAACTGATGTCTCTGTAGATGTTCCGGCGGATGTCCCTGTAAATGTTCAGGCGGATGTTCCGGCGGATGTCTCTATAGATGTTCCAACGGATGTTCTTGTAAATGTTCCGGCTGATGTTCCGGCGGATGTCTCTATAGATGTTCCAACTGATGTCTCTGTAGATGTTCCGGCGGATGTTCCTGTAAATGTTCCAACTGATGTCCTTATAGATGTTCCGGCTGATGTTCCGGCGGATGTCTCTGTAAATGTTCCAACTGATGTCTCTGTAAATGTTCCAACGGATGTCTCTGTAGATGTTCCTGCGGATGTTCCTGTAAATGTTCCAACAGATGTCTCTGTAGATGTTCCGGCTGATGTTCCAACGGATGTCTCTGTAAATGTTCCAACAGATGTATCTGTAGATGTTCCTGCGGATGTTCCTGTAAATGTTCCGGCTGATGTTCCAACTGATGTCTCTGTAAATGTTCCAACAGATGTATCTGTCGATGTTCAGGCGGATGTCCCAATAAATGTTCCGACGGATGTTTCAACAGATATTTCAAAGAATAAAACAATATATTTTAATGATATTACAATAAATTAATCAGACATTGAATTAGACGCATTATTATTATATAATGTATCAATATCAATAGTTATATTAGATTCATTACGAGAAACAGATTCAATATATAATATATTATTATTATATTTATTAAATTTGGTTGTGATAGAATACAATATTTTATTAATTATATTAGAGGATGTATTAATTTCACAAGATAACTCATTTGAATTATCAGAGCTTTCTAAAGGTGCACTATCAATCATACAATTTTTTCTTTTTTTAGGATTAATATTATTGTTAATTAAATTCATATAATATGATAATTATTATTATATATTATATTTAACTAAATATAATATGTAATATAAATCAATCTAAATCTAAATATTGATATTGGTTCTACAGAGTGGACAAGATGCACGATGTTTAGTAACCCATTCATAAATACAATCTTTATGAAAATAATGATTAGGTGGTGTATTTATGTTTTTAGGAGATGTTTGTTTTGATTGAGATTTTGTTTCGAATCCTCCTTCACAAACAGAGTGGTCAATAGTAAGAGGATTTGGTAAATTAATTGTATTTATTAATTGTGGAGCAGCTACATCATCATCCGTTTCATCGGTTTCATCAGTTTCATCAGTGTAATAATTATAAGAATATGCATCATTAAAAATAGAAGTTATTGGGTTATTGTGGAGTAATGGGATGAAAGAGTCATTATTATTTTGGTGTCCTAATAGAGGGATATTATGGTTTGTAGTATTTATATTATTAGTTCTTGTAAGAGAGCAATTTAGTTCAATAACGTCGTCATTACTTTCATAAAGTTCATTACAAATAGAGCATTTATTGTCAATATTATTGTAATTTTTAAATTTATTACATTTAATTCTATTAAATTGTGAATCTGTAAGAGTACCATTATTATGATCTAAATAGTCATGTTGTTGTTGTATTTCGTCATTAACTTGAACAACTTCTTGTAAAAAAGACAATAAAATATTTTGTCTACTACGATGTCTTCGAATAATAGGACCCCCAATACTTCTGAGAATGTGTTTTAAATTATCTAAATTTTCGTCGGGATAATTGATACAATAATATGCAAAAATGTTGGCAATAATATTTTCAGGAGTATATCTATTATTAAGTCCATTAGTTAACATATATGAGACTGTAGAATATTGTAAAATTTCTTGAGTACAATTATCAAAATTTTCACTTCTTGTATATAGTTCATTCTCGTGTATTCTATCTTGTAATGATACATCATACACATTAAATGAATTTACAAATGCTTCATTAATCATATTATCGATGTTAATATTAAAATTAGGTCCATATTGTGGATCAGATAAAACAACATTTGACAGATTTAAAATAGCCTCGATACCAGACGGTAGATGATTATAATTATGAACTGCCGAACCAGCACCAGCAGCAGCCATAGAATTAAATATATTATTATAATCGTTCATATTATAATTATTATAATTATTATTAGCCATAATATAATTAGATATAATAATTATATTATCGTTTAAATTTATTTTGCTTGTTATATATATATATGAATTCAAGAAAAGTTTCAAGAAAAAGCTCATACAAACACGCATATCGTGTTAAAAGACCTGGTCCAAAACGACCTAAAGTATTGCCCAAGATTGGTAATGAGATGCATTTAAGTGATTATGGATATTCATTACAAAAAGCGGTGAAACAACGCAGAAGTTCATTAAAAAAAGCATCAAAAAAAGAAGGAACATTAGCTGTGTTAAGACGCATCAATTTAATACGAAATTATAGTAAAAGTGTCCCAGATAATTATAAAAAATTATCAAATGACGTAGAATATATGAAGAAAGAATATGCATCTGTGAAACGATCAACAAACAAGAAATAATTAAAACAATAAAAAAATATATCAACAATATATTTTTTTCTAAATGTATATAAATGTCATCAATATTTAGAGGGAGCAAAAAAGGAAAAATATCAAGTAAGAAAAAAACAAATAAAAAAATAAGTAAAACGAGTAAAAAACCAGTTAAGTGTGTGTGTAAGAACAATTTGATGTGTAAATGTAATATAAATAATAATAAAAAACATAGCATAAAAAAAATGTCTAAAAGAAAGGTATTAGATAATTTTATTGTATCAATGAATATATAAAATATATATTTTTTTTGCACATCTTATATATATATATATAAGATATGCAGAAACCAATAGTAATAATACAAACATCGCCGATGCACACTGGAAGTACATTATTAGTAAACTTATTATATGGATTAATAACACCAAATGAGCCAGTAAATGGATATTGGAACATAGACGATAAAATAAAATTGTATACTTCTTGTAGGTTATCTCCAAATTTGATTGGTAGAGAGTCAAGATCAGAAAAAGTATATAAACCGGAAGATTTTGAGTTTTCGTCGTCTTGTTGTATTTATAAAAGCCATAATTTGGATATAGATGCGATAATATGTAAATTATCGGATGACTATAGAGTATATATAATAAGTTCAGAAAGAGACGAATTAGTGATAAATAAAAAATATAAATTATATAACAATGTATTAGTATTTAATTATGAGGAATTATTAGAGACAGATACGAATACATTAAAAGATATAGTTGACAATGCATATGATAAATTAATATTATTTTTACCAAATGAAATAAAAATGATAAAATCAGACGGAATAAACAGAATAAGGAGTATGAATAAACTATATGAAGAAATAAAAAATAATGATTTTTCATATATAGATCCATTTTATGAACTTCATGGTAGTCATAGAGGACGTAAAAAAAGTAATAATCCAGTAGAAGGACCAGATAATAAACCAGTAGAAGGACCGGATAATAAACCAGTAGAAGGACCAGATAATAAACCAGTAGAAGGACCAGATAATAAACCAGTAGAAGGACCGGATAATAAACCAGTAGAAGGACCGGATAATAAACCAGTAGAAGGACCAGATAATAGTAGCAAATTAAATATACAAAGTCTAAAAATATTTCATTATAAAAACAGGAAATATAATTAATTAATATAATTATCGTTATCAATAAAGTAGATAATAATAGAGACGTTATCATCAGATCCGAGTTCGATTGCTTTAGAAGCGAGTTTAGCGGCGATATTAAATTTATTTTTATTATTACAAGACATTGTTATAGAAGAAGGATGTTCATAGATCATCATAAGGACAAAATCGATAATTTGTTGATTATTCATAGAATCATAAAGACCATCACTTGCGACAATAATAAATTTATAATTATTACATAGGTAATGTAGAACATCGGGTTTATGTTCAACAAATTTTTTTTGATCGAAATCACCCATAGATCTACTAACAGCAAGAACACCATTAATGCGTGGTACATCATTTTCTTCAAAAGAAACAGTGCCGCCTAATTTTTTAATACGTGATAGTTCTAATGGTGAATCAGGTTTATGGTCTAAAGTTAGAGATTCTGCTATAAAATTTTTATTACATGCTATAGCTCGACTATCACCAGACCAAATAGTAGTTAAATATTTTTTATTTTTAAAGTTATAAATGAGAGCTAAACAGACGGTAGAACCTTGTGAAGAGCTTTTATTATTTTTAGCATTAAGTTCATTTTGTATATAATCGAAAGTGGAGAGGATATATTCATTATATTTAGAGGTTGGTGTAGGTTTATTATTAGACATAATATTTTCTTTATAAAAATAAGCAGGTAAAGTGTTAGACAAAGTTTCAGAAATGGTGGGACCTCCATGTCCATCAAAAATACCCAAAAAGTCCATTGGAAATCTTGTAAAAGTTTGAGTTTCGCTATCTGCTATATTGGATTCATTTAAATAATTTTTAATAATCAATCGATCTTCTTGATATGGGCGTTTACCTTGTGTAGTATATGAATGTATAGTCATCTATATATCATATATATAAAATATTAATAAAAAAATAATTAATTATATATTATAATTTAATTGATTATTGGACTCCATTTTTTAAATTTATAATTGTAATTACATTTGTTAACGAATATCTCGTTAGTGTCTCCCATCGTTTTACAATAATGTGAAGTTTTTATGTCTGGTATATGACATATACCTACATATCTGTCTTTCGTTAGATTTAAAAAGATTTTCTCTTTGAATTCATATTTATAGATCTCAAATACATCAGCAATATTTGTTCTTCTTAACACAAAATCATTAATTAAATGATTATCTAACTGCATTTTATGAGACATTTGTAATGGGATAGATGGAACACTAAGACTGGAATATTCTTTACAAACGTATTCACTTGGTACATTATTGCGCAGTTGATTGAATTCTGAATCATTAATGTATAAAAATGTTCTACCAGACTTTTCTGGTAAAAATATAATTCCATTGATTTTCATCTGACTTTTCTTTATTTTATTAAAAATAAGATCACCAATTTGTTCATATGTATAAATACCAGAAAGTTTAATAATAAAATTTTGTTCGAGACCATCATTAAGACTAGGCAATAATCCTTCAATTAATTTAATTTTGTCAGGAAGGTTTTTAGTCAACACTTGTATGCCATTATATATAAACATATCTTGAATTAAAAATGTTGGTTTCATAAAATTATTTGTTATAATTTTTCCTTCAAAAATTGTTAAAGGATATAAATTATTAGCTAATTTATTTATGAAATTAAATGTATACATCTTAAAATTACGCAGATCAATCTGATTCTTAAATGATTTCAAATCTTTCTTATATATAATATATTGATTTCTTGGCATATTAGGACCTTCATAATAAATAATCCAACAATTAGTACCAACTATATGAGGTGTGATGTAAAATATTTCTTTTTTTAATGAATCAATATTTTTACTATCCAATAATTGGTATCTGAAATTATTTATAGTTAGCTCCTGATAAATTAGACTAATAATATTATTTTTAATATTATTATTAGTTATTTCCTTAAAATTACAAGCTTGCAATGTTTGTTCCATCTTATATATACTTTATTATATATATTTATATGTTAAATCTTTTTTTTATCAATTTTTTTTAAATATAGTTTATTGATTAGCAGCATAATTATCAAATCTGGAACCATATTCTTGATTGCTGCCAATGGTCCAATTGTTTTGAGCTAAATTATTTGGGACCAGATCATCTAATTTATCGAATTGTTTATAATTGTTGGTGGTCATTTTATCAAATTGTTCCCAAATGGTGGTATTTTCATCTGCATTTTCTAACATTTCAGTATAACAATTCGGATTAATAACTTGATTGATGTTGGACATTTTGATATCATTAGAGTTCAAGATATTTGTGGAGATAGCGGATCTATCAACATCATCAAAATATTCACTATTACTATATTTATTATATTTGTCATTAATTTCATTTTCAATTTCATCGAACATTTTATTTTTGTCAACTTTGTTGATAGATTTATAACAATCATTATTTAGTGGCTGTTCAACAACTGGTTTATTTAATAAATTGTCAACAATATTATTAAGTTCAGTATCTTCAATAACATCATCATCTTTCATAGAATATCTAAGACCAGATTCATATTCAATTACATCAATATTATTATTAAATCGTACGTGTCGATCGTTATATAAACTAATATCATTATATTGATTATCGTCAAGGACTTGTAATTTATAAGAAGTTTTATTATTTGTGGATGTTGAAGCTCCAACAAGAGGGTTAAATTTTTCAGCAGAGTTGACAATATAATTAGTATAAAGATAATAAGATATATATCCAACAAACAATCCTAAAAGAATGATTTTGAAATTCATATTAGATAATATATATATATAAATATTTTATAAAGTATTTATTTATTTATAATAATAATATGTTGGAATGAAATAATTTTTATAAAAATAAATCCGACCAATATACCAAGAATAAGTGCAATTATATTATTATCTAATTCAGTCATATACAGTTATAATATAACATTATAAATTTATATTATAATATATTAATTTATTTAATTTTATGGAATATTATTAATATTTATGGTCGCACTTATATTTTTTGTTTTCAAATGGTTCTTTAATCAAGATTATATTATTAACATTTAAATATAAATAGATAAGACTAATATTGAGTCCGACAATAAAGAACATAATATTTGTTTTAGATATATGCATAATAATAATTATATTTTATTTTTGGTTTGTGAATTTTTTTAATATATCGTTTATTGTTGTATTAATATTTGAATCATGTAATAATATATCTTTTTCTAATTTTAGATTGTTAGGTCCAAAATTGATATTATGTTTATTATAAGTAGAACATTTATTTGACTTATTTATTTTGGGAGACATATTTTGTTTGTTAAATGCAATTTTATTAGATCGATCCATAATAATATATAAAAGAAAAAATAAAAAAAATATTTGATATGTTAACTATATTAAGACTATATAAATATTATAGGTATCTATAATGGCAACTTATACAACGAAACGAGAGATAGAATTTTTTTATTATACTCCAATAAATACGAAAATTAATTTCCAAATGTTTAAAGATTATAGCAACAGTGTTAGTAAAGAACCAATAGATGAAACCGTCGCGGATCTTATGATCAATGTTGAAAACATGATAACATCATCGAATGCATTTAAAATGCAAGAAAACAGACCAGTAATAAACCAAATGAAATGGCAAACATACAAAATAAAAAAGATACCATTGACGAGTTTGTTTATGATATTAAACAAAATAAATGGAGAGAAATTAGACACAATTATTCAAGAGACACTACAATATAAGACGTTCACAAAATCAGAAATAAATCAATTAGCAGATGTATTTTTAGGTAAATGTATAATGGAGACCAAAAACGTCGATAGTTATATAATTTATTTAAAAACAGTGATGGATAATGAGTTATGGTATGTATATGATGAACAAGAAAGTAGGGTGATAAGTTTCAGAGACACAGTAATAGACAGACTCGAAAACGAATATAATAGATTAACAAGAATTGCAGGACATATAGAGGATGTATTTAAAAATCAAATTAAGGATGATGCAATGACGAACAAATTAGAAGGATCGGAGGATTATTTGAAAAAGAAGAATATTATAGTAAGTTTAATAACATTAATTGGGTCGTTTTACAAAGGGAAAATAATAAGTACATCGTTAGTATTAAATATATTGAATAATTTAAAAGAACAATATGAGGAAAATCCAGATACACGTAAAATATATATAGAATTATGGTTAGTATTATGGACGAGTATATCATATTTATTAATAAATAATAGTGTATTGACATATAATGAGAATATAGAATGGTTAACAAAACAAATGAAAATATTAGAGGTAAACTCAGAACAAAACAAAACAAATATGTCATGGGACATAACAAGATTATTATCATTAATAGGGAAAAGTTTAAATGTATCATCAGATATATCACATTATGATGACAATAATAAGGTAAATAAAAAAAGTGAGGACATAACATTATTTGATATTAAGATTGATGAGATACATGGTATGAGAGATAAATCAGAATTTGTAGCATTTAAGAAGAAATACGATGACAGAATGCAAAAAATGTATATAAAAAAATATATATTATCAAAATGTGTTCCTAAATCAGGAGCAGAAAACTCGATCCAATTTATTAACACTGTTAATATGATAAAGACGTATTTAATTAATAATAATAGTTTACATAAAATAGTAGATGAATTATTAGAGGACGATGATATAATATGTGATTATCCATTGTTTAGAAAGAATATTAAACAATATATTGGTTAGACATATAAAAAAAATGAAATTAAAATTATTTAATATAAAGATTATAGAATATTTTTATATTAAATGGGACGTAGAAAATTGGATGAACATGAGAAAATAGCGAGATTAAATGCAAGAAAGGAACAAAAGCAAACAAAAAATAATACAATTCAAGAAGGAGATAATGTAGTATTATCAGAAATGATAACAGAATCAGAAGGAGTTGTATTAAAAAAAAGGGGAAGAAAATCAAAAAAAGAGTTAGAATTAACAAATGAAACAAATACAGAGTCTAATATCGATTTTTTTTCAATCGGACTCAAAAAAGATAATTCAAATATTTCAATCACATGGTTCCCTAATAAAGAACCCGTCATTAAACATAAAAATAATCTCCCATGGATTGAAAAATATCGACCTCATACAGTTGAAGATATTATATTAGATGACTGTTTACGTGTCAAACTTAATAATTTAATTAATATTAATGCCTTGCCAAATCTTATTATCACTGGTTCACCAGGTACTGGTAAAACAAGCACTTTGTTTTGTTTAGCAAAGAAAATATTAGGTCCAATATATGACGAAGCATTATTGGAATTAAATGCATCTGATAATCGTGGATTAGAAATAATAAACAATAGTATAATTCATTTTTGTAAGAAGAAAATAAATGGTGTGTTAGATGGTTCAGAAGAAGATATTTCACCAAAAAAAATAATTATATTTGATGAAGCAGACAATTTAACACGTAAAGCGCAAAATGTGTTGGCAAATATGATGGAAGAATATGGCGATACAACAAGATTTTGTTTCACTTGCAACGACTCAAGCAAAATTATAGAATCAATACAAAGTAGATGTTTAATATTACATTATAGACCAATGAACAGACTAAATATAAAAAAAAGATTAGAATTTATATGTAATCAAGAAAATGTTCAATATGATGAAAAAGGATTAGAATCAATAATATTCATATCACAGGGAGATATTAGACAAGCTATTAATAATCTTGAAGCAACACACAACAGTTATAACTTGATATCTGACGAAAATGTTTACAAATTATGTTATCAACCACATCCAAATACTGTTATACATTTAATCCAAAAATGTGCAAGCCGCAATCTAATACAAGCTATCATTAAATATGATGATCTAAAAGAACAAGGATATTGTAATAGTGATATCTTACAAACTATGATTAATGTATTGAAATTAATAACTATCGACGAACATATACGAATCAATTTTATTAAAATATTGTCCGATACATATCTTAATGTTAGTGAAGGGACTGACACTAATTTACAAATGTACTCTTGTATCTCTAAAATGATAACCTATATTACTGCATTCAAAATGCAAACATCAGATCCTTAACAAAAACAAAAATATAAAAAAATAAACAACACACAAAAATATTACTCGTAAACCGTCTTGATTTTATTTGGTAATTTGACAAAATATGTTTTTTTTATATTTTTTATTTTACCACTATTATTGTTATAAATATATGGTAACTCATCATTTTGTCCGCTATTAGTGCTTTTTGTGCTTTTTGTGCTTTTTGTGCTTTTTGTGCTTTTTGTACTGTTCGTGCTGTTAGTGCTGTTTGTGCTGTTATTACTTTTTGTACTGTTCAGACTAATATTTGAAATATTATCACACTCTGATATTGGTGGCAATTGTATTGTGTTTGTAATATCTTCTTCAATTATTGGTTTAAGATAATCAATTTTTGTTGTTTTGTTATGATCATGTTTAGATTCTTCACTTCCTTCACTTTCACTTTGTTGAGATTCTTTATATATTTTTATATTATGTATATATAAATTATTGGAATAAAATTTAGAGGATGTATTAGGCGATGACATTTTTTTTATTTCTGGCAAAAGAAAAGAATGATTATCAATTGATTCAACCGTATGTATTGTTGGAAAATTAGAAGTTTCATTTGTTTGTCCACCAACTAAAGGAGAAGATAATTCAGAAGTTTGTTCAGAGGTTTGTCCAGAAGTTTGTTCAGAGATTTGTTCAGAAGTTTGTTCAAATATTTGTTCAAAGATTTGTTCAGAAGTTTGTTCAGAAGTTTGTTCAGAGGGTTGTTCAGATGGTTGTTCAAATATTTGTTCAGAAGATTGGTTGAGTAATTTTTCTCGATTATGGAGCGATTTTTTATTATTTAATTTAACATTGATAGAATGTAGTTTCATTAATGTGTTCAATGGTTTTTTGATAGATTTTTTGGAATAGTCTTTAATTTCATTTTTATGTAAAATAATGTCCTTATAATGATTCTCAACTAAGTGTTTAACAGATTTACAATTTATTTTCGTTGGTTTTATTCGATTTAATTCTAATATTGAAATTTTTGAATCCATATTTGTTCCACCAATATTGTCGATGTGATGAACAAACGATGTTATTAATTTAATATAATATTGTTCTTGTATATCATTCATATCTAATATTTCTTTTTTCAGCAATGATACCAAAGATTGAATCAAAATATTTGAATCGATAGCACTATCATTTAACTGATTTTCACCAACTAACAACCATGCTAATTGTAACATAGGATGTTCAATACGAATTGCAGACCCTAATATTGTGTTTTCTAATTTTATTATGTCAATAATTATTATATTAATTTCTTCAAACATTTTATATATATTCATAATTATTTTAGATGGAGGGTTACAAATAAAATTTGATAATTTAGCACAACATCCTACACTTATTTTAATGGTGTTTAATTTATTCAATAATTTTGAAAAATCTTTTAATTTGAGATTAAGATTGTTTAACAATGCAAATTTTAGAGCATGTTGAATCGGAATACCATTGTTATATATCATATGTAATCTATTAATTGAGCTTGATAATGTGTGCATTGCATCTAAATATACTGGCAGTTGATCTTCCATTATATTTTTTAATTTTTTCAAAGCATTAATTTCATGTATTATAATTATTATTGAATCTTTTATTATACATAGTGCTGAACCAGCCTGTTCCATTCTTTTATATACTTCAATAATATAATTATATATTTATATAATTATAAATATATATTTATATAAATATATTATGTTGACAATAATAACACCATGCTGCAGACAGTTAAATATTCCAAAATTATTTGACAGTATTTTGTTTCAAAAAATATCCAAATGGATTATCGTATATGACACATCCAAAGACATAACTTATGATAAACTATATACAGATCATCCGCAAATTTCTGAGTATGAATGTAATGATCCTGGTATAGTCGGTAATTCACAACGTAATTTCGCTCTAAATCTTGTTCACGATGGTTTTGTTTATTTTTTAGACGATGATAATATTATACATCCAAATTTTTGGTCAATAGTTGATACATTAGATGAAAATTATTTTTATACTTTTGACCAATTGCGAACAACAAAAATGCAATTAAAAGAACCGCCATTATTAAATAGGAATATATCAGACAATTATAAGATCATTAATAGGATATTACTTGGAAATAATATACGACCATGTAAAATAGATACTGCAATGTTTATAGTGCATAAAAAAATGATTAGAGATATTAAATGGTCGGATAAATATGCAGCAGATGGTATATTTATATCAGAAATATATAAACAAAATGAGAACAATCATATTTATATAAATGAGACGTGTTGTTATTATAATTATTTAGTTAATCATCAATAAATTGATCGTCGCCATTATCAACATTATTATAATTATTTTGGACGATATGAGTAGGTTGTAAAAATGGTTGATTAATTTGTAAAACGTCAGTGTCGATAACATTGAACCATTCAACATTATATTGTTTGGAAACATAGTCTGAGTATCTTTTTTTGCCTTGATGTAAAAACACACTAATGTTATCAACAATATCGTAAACAATAGGAATATATGTTCTTTGATTTGCTTGTGTTCGAAGAATACGACCAATCGATTGAGTAATACTACTTTTTGGAGTTGCTAATATTAATGTATCCAAATTTTTTATATCTAAACCTTCAGATGCCATTTCAAATGTCGCTAAAATTAATGGTTTGCTTTCTGATTCTTTTAATTTGCGCTCCTTCATACCTCCAATATAAAATCCTATTAAATTATTCCAACGCGAATCTCTATTAATCAATAGATCTGCAATAAGTCTAAGATGATTAACACGATTAGAAAGTAATAAAACCTTACGAAATGTTTTTAATGGATATTCGCTTGGAACAATAATATTACTAAACAATGGTTTACGAGATAATCTATTTTTAGTGATTAAATCAATCTGAATCGGATCAGTATGCTTATACGGAATTTCAGTAAAAATCTCATCTATTAGTTTCAAAATTAATTTCGTTCTTGGCATTAATTCAGTCAGATTTGTTACCATCTTTGCCATATTCATCTGCTTCATTCTGAAATTAAATATTTCTTTGAATAATTTATCTGGTCTACTTAATGAGTATCTATATAATTTTATATTTACAGATGAATCAACATCAGCACCTTCATAATACATTGATTTGCCTAAATGCCAATAAAATACTTTTTCTAATTTATCTTTACGTTCAGGTGTTGCTGATAAACCTAATGTATAAGGTGCTTGAATTTTTAACAATGCTTTAGAAAATACTTTAGCACCTAAATGATGAACCTCGTCAAAAATAACAAGAGGAAATCCTTCAAATATATCTTCATCATATTCTTTCATACAAATAGATTGCAACATTCCAATAACAATATCTTTATTTTCAATATCAATCTTGTCTTGTTGAATAATTCCAATACGTGCAGTTGGTGCATATTGTTGTATACGCTCAATCCATTGATTAACCAAAAACGTTTTATGTACTATAATTAACATTGGAAATCCAATCAAACAACCTATATAAATACCCATACAGGTTTTACCTTTGCCAGGTGGAACAGTCATAACACCACCACCATATGGTCTCAAAATATTGTTTGAATCCATATAATTTTTCATACATTTATCAATAATCGGTATTTGATAATCTCTTAAAGCTCCATTAAATTTAATATTTGTTTTTCTATACACACTATTATCAATCTTTATTTGTGATGGATTACCAAACTTTTCAATACCATAATATTTTGGTATTAATATTTTATTCGCCCCTTCCTGAAAAATAGCAAATGGCTCTTCCACTTTCCCATTATAGCTTTTATCAATATGTGGTTTAACGGTGAGGTCTGTTCTTAATATTGTCAAAAAATCTTCGGACCATTCACTCTTCTTAATAAGATATCCAAAATTAGTCATAATTGTTGTTTTGCCCGTAATGTCCATCTTTATATATATAATCATTAATTTATTAGTCATTAAATATTAATTTAATCAATTTTTTATATATATAATAGTATATAAATGAGTGCTCACAATTCAAATCTAATCGAAGAATTTAGAAATTATACGTTTGACTCTTGTCATAAACTGTTCGAACAAGAATATAATACAATTGCTCGCATTGTTGATATATATGATGGTGATACATGCACCATTGTAATGAAATTTAATAATATTTATAACAAATTTATCGTCAGACTAAATGGTATCGATACGTGTGAAATAAAAGCTAAATCTGTTGACAATAAAAAAAAAGCATATTTAGCAAGAGATAGATTACTTAGTTTAATTACAAATACTGTTGTTCCACCAGATGGATTATCAAGTTGTTCGCATCCGGATATTGCTAATAATCTTCCGCCTTTGCCAAAAGAACGTAAAAATATAAGAGATTTATTAAATAAAGATGTTTATTTAGTTAATATTTGTATTACTGGGACTGACAAATATGGACGATTATTAGGAGATTTGTATAGTTTAGACGATATATTCAAAACAATATCATTTTCATCCGTATTATTAACAGAAAAGTTAGCATATAAATATGAAGGTGGAACTAAAAAACTGGAAGAGGAACAATTAGAAACATAAAATATAAATTATATAGATTATTTATAATCTATATGATTTTTCCATAAATTCTATATAATATTGTCTATAAATGTCAATGTTTTTGGTGTCTGTCTGCAATGATATTTAATATTTTAATGCAATTAACTGATAAATAATAAATTTATGAAATTAATTTTATAAAGTAATAATATAATATAAATTTCATGTCTGAATCATTTACAAAAATTGATAAATCAATACAAGAATTTTTAAATAATAAATATGTTTCAACACTCACAGTTATGTTTATAACATTATATGCAGGATTAGCAGCACCTAAATTACCACGATATTGGACCAAATTATTTGATTCACAATTATTTAAATTATTTGTTTTATTCGTGATTGGATATATGGCAACTAAAAATTACAGTATTGCAATTATAAGCGCACTTGCCTTCTTGATTACAATGAATACTATGCAAAAACATAAAATTAATGATAAAATTGTAAGTATTTTAGTTATTGAGCCAACATCATATGATCTTGGTGCTAAAATCAATAACCCTCTTAATAACAACAATATTATTAGTCAGTCGAATTACAGTGAATTTTTATCACCTCCAACAAATCAGTCACCAAATAAGTTTCCAAATCAGTTAATCCATACTGAGATTGAATTAATCAAACCAGTAAAAGAACAAGTAAAAGAACAAGTAAAAGAACAAGTAAAAGAACAAGTAAAAGAACAAGTAAAAGAACAAGTAAAAGAACAAGTAAAAGAACAAGTAAAAGAACAAGAACAAGTAAACAATATTATTAGAGAAAAATATGAGAATGTATTGAAATCAGTTGAGCAAGAGAAAGTTCAAAATGTTGAGTCAATACCGATTCAATCATCAAATAACGAAAGAATGCCTTGTAATAGTATTAATATAATGGATGTGGAAGGATATGAACATAATGATTTATTTTCACCAGTGTAAAATATTTTTTTCTACATTAAGATAAATGATATTTGATTATAATGTGTTAAATATAATATTGTTATTATTATTATTTAAAATTTTTTATGATTATAATAAAGGCAATGTTGAAAAATTCGATATGAAACGTCCACGTGGTTTTCCTATATTAGCATCCGGAATGTTGAGTGAACAAATAAAACAATCGTCTGAAACACTCCAACAAAAAGAAAATATAAAGACAAAAATGGTGATAACTGGAATGGATACAGATATAGAATATCAAACATTTAGGAAAGCGTATAGTAATGGAGCAAAAATTTTGTTTCCAGAGGATATCACTGACATAAATAAAATGGTAAATAAAAATGTATTCACAGATATACAAACTATAAAGATGGAAAATAATACGGATGTTGTTCACTCTTCAAAAGGAGCCCTCCAACGAGATATTAAATATCCAATATTTGCACCATTACCATCTATAAGATATGTACCAATTAATAAAGTTGGACCATTTAAAGTATTAGATAATATAGATTATTATAAACAAATAGATATAAATTAGTATATAAAAATGGATGATTATAATTATAATTTATATGTATAAATTATAAGTATGAGTGCAAAAAAATATTCAATAAAAAGAGACCAAAATGTTTTTTTATCTGGAAACAAACATAAAAATATAGATGATGATAATGACGATAATGATGATACAACGATTGGCGTATCTATTACTCAGAAAGAAGAATCAGAAATTGAGAAAGATAATAAAGAAACACAAACTGGAACAAGATTTTTGTCAATGAAAAAAGATTTTGAGAAAGATTGTAAAGGATATGAATATATACCTGCTACATTAGAACCCACTTCAAGAACAATTGCGATTGGTGATATTCATGGTGATATAGACGTTGCTGTGAATATGTTAAGAATTGGTAGATGTATTAAACAAGTAGACCGTAATGTGATAGATAGTGTAATATTAAAAAACAAAAATAATGTAGATGAATACTATATTTGGATTGGCAAAGATACACAAGTTGTTCAAGTTGGTGATCAAGTTGATAGATGTAGACCAATTGGTGATAATAGTTGTATTTTACCAAATACTACTTCTAATGATGAAGCATCAGATGTAAAAATATTAATATTTTATACAGATTTACATGTGATTGCTAAGAAGCAGGGTGGAGGAGTGATAAGTTTATTAGGGAATCATGAATTGATGAATGTTGCAGGTAAGATGCAGTATGTGTCATATATGGGTTTATTAGATTTTTCGCCGAATGTTGATTTATCAAAGATGACAATAAATAACAAAGATGAATACAGTAAATTTACATCAGAAGGTTTAAACAATAGACGTAAAGCATTTACAAACAATAATAATACACAAGAGAAGCCATTAAATAAATTTTTAGCGTGTACAAGAACGAGTTCAATAATAATAGGTGATTTGTTATTTGTTCACGGTGGATTCACACCTATTATGGCTGAATCATACGATATGGATCATTTAAATAAAATAGTAAGAATATGGTTATTGGGCAAACTAACAGATGAATTAACATCCTCTAACGAATATAAAAATTTATTAAAAACAAAAGAAGAAAATGCAACAAAAAAGGTATCATTTAATTTCAAAGAAAGATTAAATACATTATTAAATTCAGGTAGTAAGGGTGCATCTATATTCTGGAATCGTCTTTTGGGACATATAGTTTCTGATATTGATATCAAGGATTTGTCTGAAAAATCTAAAAATGAGATTATTGAGAAATGTGATATTAATTTAAAACCTGTTTTTAAAATTTTAAATATAAATGGTATGATTATTGGTCATACGCCACAAATGAACAAAGAATATGGTATTAATTCAACATGTAATGAACGTGTATGGAGAATAGATATTGGTGCATCAGGAGCTTTTGATTCTTTTAGAAACAGTGTTAAACGTGATGAAGTATTAGAAATTGTTCATGAAAATAACAAAAATATTTATAAAATATTAGATAAATCTAACATCATTGAATAATTATTTTTTAATTATGATATAAATATTATAATTAAAAAAATAAAAATAGTCCTAAAATTGGACTATTTAATCGAACATTTTAGAATATTTGTCCATATTGGATTCAAACAAAGCTAATGCTTTCTTGTATAATTCACTAACCTCTAAATTGGGATGTTTAGCTTGGATTTCTCGCTTAACTGCACCTGCAATCTTGGCAGGTTTAATACCATTAGAAATTCCTAATTTTGAAGCAATTTTAGTCTTAAAATCAAAAAATGCTTTCATACCGGGATTCATCGTTCGCTTAGAACTTTTACCTGATTTCTTGGATTTAGATCGACGTTTCTTAGCACCACCATCCATTTGAACTTCAGCTTCACCTTCTTCATCATAACCACCAGCTAAAGGTCCAACTTCGGCTCCACCCTTTTGGGATTTCTTGGAAGCCTTAGATTTCTTAGAAGCCTTTGATCGGCGTTTCTTAGCACCACCAGCCATAGAAACTTTAGATCGCTTAGATTTCTTGGAAGCCTTAGATTTCTTAGAAGCCTTTGATCGACGTTTCTTAGCACCACCAGCCATAGAAACTTTAGATCGCTTAGATTTCTTGGAAGCTTTGGGTTTCTTAGAAGCCTTGGAACGGCGTTTCTTAGCACCACCAGCCATAGAAACTTTAGATCGCTTAGATTTCTTGGAAGCTTTGGATTTCTTGGATTTCTTAGAACGTCGTTTTCGTGCACCACCTTTAGAAATAGGCTTGGAAGGATCTACACCATCATCCTTAGGTGCACCAGGTTCAAATTCATCTTCACCATCAGGTGCACCTTCACCATTAGGTGCACCTTCACCACCGCCACGGTGGGCACGTTTTTTGGAAGATTTCTTGGAAGATTTAGGACCACGGTGTTTACGAGCACCACCTTTTTGAGCAAGCGTATTTTTCAATGCGAGTTCTAACGATTCAGTGTTAATTTCTCTAGACATAATTATATATATATAATTATATATATATATTTTTTTTATTAAATATGTAATAAATAAAACTAATTGTTATCTATTACAGATTTTGAATATGGATATACTTGAGTCTATATATAAAAAATTGATATTATTATTGATAATAATATAAGTATTAAGCATTTGTATATAAATTATACGATGGGAGTACCTGGCTTATTTGCGAACTTAAATAATAAATATAAAAATAATATCATCAAAAAGAATATTATTTTGAATTCATTAATAAATCAACCATTAAATTTACCTCATAATTTACATCAACCAGTTAATATTAAACCTGATATTTTATATTTTGATTTCAATTGTTTGATACATCCAGTATGTCATTTGTTATGGAGTGAATACAAGGATAAAAATATATCAACCGATAATTTTGAACAAAAAGTTATATCAAAAACTTTAGAATATATGGGTAAAGTTATTGATTATGTAAAACCAACTACTTGTGGTATTTATATAGACGGTGTATGTCCACTTTCTAAAATGGCACAACAGCGTCAACGTCGTTTTGCCAGTATTTTGGATAAAGAGATAATGAATAATATAAGAGGTAAGAATAGTGTTGCGAGAGAAGAGTATTATGACACAAATGCGATAACTCCAGGAACATTATTTATGTCGAAGTTGAGTGAAGCAATTGAAATATATATTAGAACACATCAGGATGTCAACTATATATATTCATCGTATATGGAACACGGAGAAGGTGAACATAAAATCATTAATCATATTAAAGCAAACAAAGATAAATTTGCAAATAAAAATATAATAATATATGGATTGGACGCCGATCTGATTATTTTGAGTTTGACTATGATTCGCGATTTTAATATTATGTTGTTGCGTGAAGAAGAACATGTATCATTTGAAACATTTAATATGATATATTTTGATGTAAACGAGTGTGCAAAATGTATCATCAAAGAATTGACAACAATTGAAGGAGAAATAGTAAATAGAGAAATAAAAAATCCAACAAATGTAATTGATGATTTTATATTTATAACAATATTATTGGGAAATGATTTTATACCGTCTAATCCTACACTAAATATGAGATTCAGAAATAAAGGAACATATGGTTATGATATTTTGATGGACACATATAAAACATTATTGTTTGATACAGCAGGACCTTCTAATGATTTTACATATATAGTTTCATGGATTGACAAAAGACTGGTCATTAATTGGAAACTGTTTACTGAACTGATTAATCGATTAGCAACATATGAAGAACAATATTTTGAAAATGCAAGAATCTATTTTAATAATAAAAATAATGCTAAAAATAAAGCAGAAGAACAAATATATCATTTTGAAAATTTAATGTTTTCACATCCGGACCCATTAACAATGCATAATAAATATATTGATTATGAGACTATAAGGAAACCAAGATTTATACATCATTATTTTGGTTCAAATGTAGCAAAATGCACGTTAACAAATGGAAATAAAAGGACATTTCAATCCCAATTATTAGCTCAAAATGAAGTATTAAAAAATGGATTTTACAATGACAAGAAGATTGTAATCAATCAAATGGAATACAATAAAGTGATTTATGATTATTTGAAAACATTCTCATATGTTATGTATTATTATTACCATGGATGTCCAGATAATTTATATTATTATAAACAGATCAATAGTGTTATGTTGTCTGATATTTATGAATATTGTGTAAAAAATACAAATATATTAGACAATATAATAGATACATATTATGGTCCACCAAAACATATTTTGATTCATCCTTTAGAACAGTTGTTGATGGTGTTGCCACATAAAAGTTTTAATTTGTTGCCAAAAAATATCGAAAAATTTGTTAATTCAAAAGATAATAATAACCATTTATTGAATCAATATAATAAAATATATTTTCCTCGTAATATCAAACGCGATTTTATTAATAAAAGTAGACTTTTCCAAGCCGCTCTTTTACTCGAAATACCTTCTATCAATTTAATTAGAGGACTTATTTGTGATAAAAAAATAACAGCATCTGAAGCAAAAAGATGCCTAATTAAATTTTAAATTTTAAATTTTTAATTTTAAATTTATATAAATCTGGATCCAGAATAAATATGTTTCTGTTTATTATAAGCAATATTGTTCATTTTAGGAACTAAATTAACATCACTATGAAAACCACCTATCATTTTTTTATTAATACTTACATCTGCTAAATTTACCATATTATCAACTTTATCTGAAACTTTATTTGAAACTTCCTCTGCCTTAGTAAGTGCTATATCTGAAACTTTATTTGAAACTTCCTCTGCCTTAGTAAGTGCTATATCTGAAACTTTATTTGAAACTTCCTCTGTCTTAGTAAGTGCTATATCTGAAACTTTATTTGAAACTTCCTCTGCCTTAGTAAGTGCTATATCTGAAACTTTATTTGAAACTTCCTCTGCCTTAGTAAGTGCTTTATCTGAAAGTTCATCCGCTTTAGAAATAGCTTTCTCGGATAAAGTATCAACTTTTGAGCGTGCTTGTTCTGTTGCTTTATCTACGATATTATTTAGTTTAGTTGAGAGTCTATTTCCAAATTTTGAACCAAAACGTGAAAGTCCTGCTTTTGCAACATCTTTTGCGGGAGATAAAGATTTGGACAAAGCTTTTGCTTCTGAACTATTTGTTAAATTGTTAATTTTATTTTTGGAAGCATTGATATGTTTACCAGCTTTATTTTTAAGATTAGCTAATGATTGCATTAATATATATTAATATATATATATATATATATTAATATTTTAATAGGTAATAATCAAAATAATTTATATATATTATATATGGATAATAATTTACTAAAAAAATGTGTGATTATAGGTATATTTACAGTTGTTATAGGTATATTTACAGAAAAAACGTTGCATAAATTTAACCGCAAAAACAATTTCTTATCAAGACTAAGAAGATCTTTTCCACAATTTGTTGCAACATTATTCCTATTTGGTATTGGTCTTTATTTATTGTTAGAATATAGCGGATTCGAAGCAAGTTGTTCACGTAAATGCGATGATATTACAAAACAATGTAATTATGTGTGTGAAATAAAAATCAAGGATAAATTAATGTAAACAAATAAAACTATCCATTAAATTATTCAGAACACGACCATTGAATTGTCTAAAATAAAATATTTTAAAATTAATTGGTTTATAATATATATAATTTTTATATACACCATCCATAAATAAGAACATTTGAGTATGGTCTCCATAAATAAAGTTTTTATCAATAACATATTGAATAGTTACATCGATTTGTTTTAACATAACATTTATATCATTATCTAATTTATAACATCGATGTTTAAATATTTCTCCATTTAAATTAACATTAAATTGGGTCTGTTTTTTACTATATGATAAAACATTGAATGGATATTTTAAATGCCATTCTAAACTCAACGCATTCTTATTATCTAAAAATGTCATCAATAACCATTCATAACTCCATTTTAAGGATGTATTTGGGTCTTTAATTATATTATTTAATTTTGAACTAGTACATTTAGCACCACCGACGAGAAGTCCATTATGTTGCCGAATTCTTTTTTTAGGATTAGGTGTAGAGCCAATATAATGATAATTATAATTATATAGGGAAGTTGAAATTAATCTGTAAATATAATAAGGCATGTAAAATAAGACAATATAAATAAGACAATATAAATATATAGTAATCTATATTTATATTATATTTATTGTTTAAGAATTGATAAATCAAGATTTTCTCTTAATTTTTCTGGGACTACATCTATTCCTAAAATACATACATGATATTCTGTATATAATGAATTTAAATATTCTTTAATAAACATCTCTCTAGGAATATTTTTTTGTTTGCACGTATCTATTAAATCAACTAAATATTCTTTGAATTTGGTTTTTGCAAGTTCTGGATTATCTAATAGTTCACTTGGTGTTGGAATTTTAATTTTATCATATTTTTTACAAGTAAGATTATAAAATTCTGTCATTAATGGACTTACACGTCCATCTTCTTTTAATGTTGCTAATTCTTTAGTAGCTTCAGCAACTAATTTATTATATTTTTTTTGAGTCATTGGAACTTTTTTGGTTTCATCAGCAATACTAGTTGGCATTCGTTGATTACGTTTGCCACTAATTTTGTCTCGTAATTTCTGTCTCAGATCCTCTTTGCTTAATTTATTATCCATATTATAATAAATTATAATACTATTTATTTTTAAATAATTATTATGTATGATAATATTATAAAATAATAAAATGAATAGTTCATCAATTATAAATTTTTTTCATTCTCCATCGATGTACATGTTTTTTATATTTATTATGATATTATTATTAGTTGTGTTTGTGTTTGATGATACATCGTATGTTATCAATAAAAAACCACAAGTTATCGACATCCGGATTGATTCTAAACCATACAGAAACAATGAATTAACAACTGTTAAATATGTGAACAGAGATGAAAATTATGATAACGATATGTATTTATATAATCAGACTGCAATTGATGATTTAGAACCTTCTTTTCTATAAAAAAATGAAATATTATTTACTTAAGATTTATGAATATATAATAATGTATATATTCATAATGAACTATGTTTCACATAATGGACTAATTTATAAAACGATCGATATTCAATCTAAAGTCGATGTAAAAATTGCATCTTTTGATTTAGATAATACATTAATTAAAACAAAATCGGGGAAGACGTTTGCGCAATCGTTTGATGATTGGATGCCATTATACGACAATATCAGAGACAAATTAATTGAACTTATTACAATGAATTATATTATTGTTATATTTACAAATCAAAAAAAATTGCCAGATGATAATATTGACTTATTTTGTCAAAAAGTTGTCAATATTATGACATCTTTTAATATTAGCCCTGATAAATATACTTATTATATTTCTAATATGGACAATCGATTTCGTAAACCTATGACTGGTATGTATGACGCTCTTATCTCTAATAATAATATTATATCTATTGATATAGAAAATAGTTATTATTGTGGGGATGCGGGTGGTCGTATATTTTTAAATAAGAAGATAGAAAAAGATTTTTCAATTACAGATTTATTTTTTGCACGTAATATAAAATTGAATTTCAAATATCCAGAAGAGGTATTTAATAAGGCAATAAATACATTTTTTGTAAATGATCCATATGCCGATGCATCATTAAAAATCTGGATATATGAAAAAAAATTAATACCCTGGAATTTGATAACAGATTTTAGTCAGAGAGAAGGGAAGAAGATTATAATGATGGTAGGAGCACCAGCGAGTGGTAAAAGTTCACTTTCCCAATTAATTTTAAAAAAGTATGTTAATTTTAAATATGAATATTTTAATTCGGACATACAGGGACAGAAGATGTTCAAATTATTTTCAGTAGCAGTCAATAGCAATAGTAATGTTATAATTGATAATACAAATTCATCATTAACGACTCGTAATAAGTATTATGAAGTTGCGTCTGATTACAAAGTGTTAATAATATATTTTGATTTTCCAAAAGAATTATGTTATCATTTAAACAATTATAGGACACAAAAAGGTTTGAAAGAGAGATTACCTATGATGGTATATAATATATATTATAAGAAATTAGACATACCAGAAATAAATGAATTTGGGAATGGTAATATAGAGATATTAAAAATAAGTCCAGAAATGATAGTGCATAAAATCAGAGACAGAGCATTTTATAATTTGTATGACATTTAAAATATTATTTATATATATTTATATATATATTTATATGGATAATATTGAAACACATAATTTTAGCTCTATATTTTTTTTATATATTAATATTCTATATAGCAAAACTAATCAATTTATTGAAAACCATCAGATAGTACCATTATATATTAAAAAAATTAAAGAGCATAATATACCTAAATATATAAAAAAAATGATAACAAAAATTAATTGTATAATAATATCTTGGTTATTATTTCCATCGTATTACAATTATATGGTTGCAATCTTATTATTAGAGGATAATATCAAAATATTAAAAAAAGAGGATATTTCGAATGATAAAATCATATTATTCATACCGTGGTATTTAACGAATGGATTATTAAATTATTTTATGATTGGCAGTGTCATAAATTTATTTTTTACTCTTATATTATTTACAAATCAATCGATGCGTTTAGCAGTTATAAATTTAATAGTAAATAAAGTGGACTCAATATTTCAGTCTGAAAAATATAAATTATTTTTAGAATTTTATAATAGGTAATGCATATAAGACCTAAAAATAAAAAATAAAAAATAAATTATATATAAAAAGCATTTAGAAATGATAGATTGTTTAAAAAATTGCAGACATCAAATTTTTAGTTAATAAACATAGATAAAAGCGAAATAAATATTATGTTATTAAATAATAGAATGAACCAGAATAAAGAATACTCAGCGACAATGAAGAAGTATTTCGAAATATTGTTTAAAAATAGAGTCGTAAAATCTGCGACTGGAGAAACTAAAAAACCGACACATGCTTCATTAGGTGATCCAGTAGGTGGATATGATTTTAGTGGTGAAAAAGGGTCTAAATTAATGGATATTTATAAAAAAGCGATTTATGAAGGCGGAAATGATTTATATTTGACAGAATTACATTTACCACAAGGTCCTATTTTAATTGATATTGATTTAAAATATCATCTTGAAACTCCAAATTTAAATCATAGATATGAAACATCACATCTAACAAGATTAATACAATTATATAATCGTCATATAAGGAAATATTTAGAGGTAGAAGATTCAGATAATTTACAAGCATATTTATTAGAGAAACCAGAGCCAACATTTATTGGTATGGAAACAATAGATGGGAAGGAACAATATAAATATAAAGATGGTGTTCATATAATGTATCCATTATTATGTACAACTCCCTATCTACAATATATAATTAGACAAAATGTTGTTAACGAAATGAAAGCTACTTCTGAATGGTCCGATATTTTAATGGATAATGAATTAGAAGATGTGATGGATAAAGCAATTATTGAGAAGAGTGGATGGTTGATGTATGGTTCGGCGAAACCATCTTTTGAAAAAAATAAATATTCAATTACGAAAATATATAATGAAGATCTGACATTCAGAGATGCATCAACACTGGACAATATTGAAAAGAATGATTTACCACTATTTTTAAGTATAAGAAAATTTGGAGAGGACGATTTGTCAGCATTAAACAATGGATATACATGGGAGAGTATTAAAGAGGAGTTTCAATCGATATTTGTAAATAAAAAAAGAATGATTCCACTTGCTGTAATTGAGAATGAAATCAGAATAGCGAAACGTTTGGTAATATTATTGTCAGACAAACGATGTAATACGTATGAATCGTGGTTAAATCTCGGTTTTTGTTTACATAATATAGATGACAGTTTAGTAGACAGTTGGATTGAATTTTCACAACGTAATCCAGCTAAATACAAAAATGGTGATTGTGAAAAAAGATGGAAAAATTTTAAAAATGATGGATTAACAATTAGATCTTTACACAGATGGGCAAGAGAAGATAATCCAAATGGATATTCCGATTTTATGATGGAAGAATTAAATAGTGTAATGAAAAGATCATTAACAGCGACATCATATGACGTGGCAAAAGCGTTTTATGAATTATATAAATATAATTATGTGTGTTCGTCGATAATAAACGAATCGTGGTATGAATTTAAAAACCATAGATGGATCATAATTGAAAAAGGATTTCCAATATATAATAAATTAAATGAAGAATTTTTTAATGAATATATGAAAATGGCTCAGGTTTTTTATAATAAAGCTATGTCTTCTGCAGAAGATAAAGATGGATATTTAGAAAAACAAACAAAAGCTCTAAATCTTGGTCTAAAATTAAGAGATTCAAGTTATAAAAAGAAAATTATGGAAGAATTAATAAAATTATATTATGATCCAAATTTTCTAAATGAAGCAGATGAAAAACGTAATTTAATATGTTTCAATAATGGTGTATATGATTTAGAAAATGATATATTTAGAGAAGGTTGTCCTGAAGATTACATAACATTGTGCACCAAAAATGATTATAAAGTATATGATCCTTCTAATGAATATATTAGAAAAGTAGAAGATTTTATGTCTTCCATCTTACCTGATAATGATGTCAAAAATTATACTTTTGATCTTATGGCAAGTTGTTTACAAGGTCATATTCCCGATGAAAAATTCCATATATGGACCGGAACAGGTGGTAATGGTAAATCTTTATCGATAAATTTGTTGCAACAGGCGCTTGGTGAATATGCATGTACATTACCGATTACGATGTTAACAGGTAAGAGAGCCACAGCAACATCTGCGAATCCAGAATTAGCAAAAACAAAAGGTAAACGGTTTGCAGTTTTTCAGGAACCAGAAAAAGGAGACAAGATTCATGTAGGTCATATGAAAGAATTAACATCAAATAATGACAAAATATCTGCTCGTTCCCTCTTCAAAGAACCTGTTGAATTTTTCCCTCAATTCAAACTTCTACTCACTTGTAATGATAAACCAGAAATTGACGCAAATGATGGTGGTACTTGGAGACGTTTAAGAGTTGTACCATTTGAAATGAAATTCGTTGACAATCCACGAGAACCAAATGAACGTAAAATTAATCGAAAAATTAAAGAAGAATTACCATATTGGAAAGATGCATTAATGAGCATTTTAATTAAAAGATTCCAGAATTACAAGAAGAATGGTCTTATGGAACCATTAAAAGTGACATCATTTACTTCAGAATACCAGCGAGATTCTGATTTATATTTTGATTTTGTGAGGGAGATGTTAGTTAAAACAGATTCAAGAGAAAATATGATATATATAACAGATTTATTTACATTATTCAAAAATTGGGGTAAAACAGATGGTATAAATACGAACATAAATAAGAAAGAATTCAGGAAACAATTAATGGACAAAATAAAATCAATAGACGACGATTTTATTTATGGATACAAACTTAATGAACAACCTAAATTACCTAATAACGCATTTATACAAGAACAAAATTCCACCGGATTAGATTAACCTTTTAACATAAATAATTATATATTTCTTATATATAATTATGTTGTATATACTCATCCTTTTTATACTCTCGTTCTTCATTTTTTATAAAAATACTGAACATTTACAAGTTTACATCTCAAAAGATGACGCCATTTCTCTGTTTGCAACTATTATGTCCAATGATAATGCACAAAATTTATATAATAAATTGTTTATTAATAATGACAATATGAATGTCCAATTGAAAGATTTAGATATTAGTTATGATGTTTATCCACTAATTAGTCAAATTATATATGATAGAGGTATTTATCAAAGATTGCCGTGGTCTAAAGAAAATAAATTAAACAATAACGATCTATCAACTATGACCAAAAAACGTTTACAATATATATATTATTTTAATAATTTAATAGATTTAGACTGGTCAGATTTAAATCGGGTTGATAAAAATAATGATTTTCTTTATTACGATTTAATTGAAATCCTAAAATATAACAAATTTATTTTTATAAAAAAAGATGATAAACCGATATCAACTGTTAACATGTTAATACAACGACATCCATTGTTGAGCACTTACAAAAATGAGATAATACAATTGATACAAAAAAAATATCCATCTTATGACACCAATATTTTGTTCAATTTATCAAAAAATGATTTTAATAAAAAAATTATTATTAGTATACCATATATTGTTGATAATATGATTTTCAAACGATACGATGATAATTTGAAAAATAATATCGCAAACTCTATTTATTTATCTTTGTTTACAATATATGACAATACTACTACATTGGATACAATTTTAAATAATCCTTCTTTTGTCCATCATAAAAATAATATTATTAATGTTATCGCTACTAATTTAAATAAATTTCGTCTGTTCAAACAACCTAATTATAATTACGAGCTCGTACAAGACAAAAAATCCGATTTATATGATATCAATAATAATTTAAAGAATCTAATAAATGGTCCAATAATTGACCTAAATAATTTATTGATGGATATTGAAAATACAAGAGATATAATATATATAAACGAGAATATAGATGATGAGACACTAAAATATAAATTAATAAGTATAATAAATTATCAATTAAATGGTACGTTAGAAGATGTGTTTAATAGGAATGTTAAAGTAATTTTACCAGTTGTTAGAACAAATATTATGAGACGACATAAATTTGTTTCTTATGATTTAATTTTAAAAAAAATAAATAAGGATACATTGATTGTTGATATTTATATAGCTCTATTATTTGGTTTATATTAAGGCTGATTTGAATTTCTATAAATATAATTTGATTTATAGAATAAGACATATTAGTAGTTATCATATATTAATGAATCCAGAGCAATTATTAATTGATAGTATTAAACTGATTTCACTAACTAATATTGAAAAACTTTTCAATACTTTACCATACGATATTATTACTAATCCAAAAGAAATCAGTTTGTTGTTAACCTTTCTGGAACAAGAATATCAAGCTCTCTACAAATCTAATAAAAATAAAAATAAAAATAATAAACATATATCTTGTCTATCTTTTAATGAAATTGAAACTGAAGAAGATTACAGTAATTATGTGTGTAATATTCATTTAGATGTCTTGAACAGTATTAAACTTGCGAATGAATCGTCTAAATTTAAATTAAATATTATGGATTTTGTGAGGAAAGAAAAACAGAAATATTCCAAAAAATCAAATAAATTTAATGTTATCACTATTAACGCTCCTACTAATAAACCATCTGATATTTTTACTAATAAATCTACTAAGAAGTCTGTCAAGAAGTCTACCACAAATCCGTCTAAACGTTTCAAAAAAGATACTGTTGTATCTAAAGATTATGATGATTATGATGATTATGATGACGATGATGATGACAATGATGATGAAGAATACGACGATAATTGTGAATGTGATGATGAGTCGGATGACATACATCATAATGGTGGAGATGATGATGATGATTTAGATACTGACAACAGAAAGAGAAAACACTCATCTAAATCAACAAAAATGTCAATAACTGGAACAAATTATATATCACAATTGTATAGAGGCAAAGATTGTGGTCGTATTGAAGATGACGCGATTCAATATTACATTGATATGCCGGAAAAAGACCAAGTTGACACATATGATAAATTGAAATTAATTAATGAATATCAAAATACGGAACAACCACTATTATTTAAAATTGCTAATTTAGATCTACCATTGGACCAAAAAAATCATATTATGAAGAATTACATAGTAGCAAATACGAGTAGAGGTGAACAAAAGTTGAAACAATGGATTGATAATTTTATGCAAATTCCACTTGGTATCTATAAAGGAACCAATCTCACATCGATCAAACCTAAAAAAGTTAAAACTTTTATTAATAAACTTCAGAAGCAAATGGATGAGGCAGTTTGGGGACACGAAGAAGCTAAACGTCTAATTATCCAGATTATGGGACAACAAATCAGAAATCCTGCAGGTAAAGCATCTGTATTAGCTCTATATGGACCACCAGGCAATGGAAAAACAACGATAATTAAAGAGGGTATAGCGAAGGCGATGGATAAGCCGTTTGTGTTTATTAGTCTAGGCGGTGCAACAGATTCATCATTTTTGGAAGGTCATTCTTATACTTATGAAGGTTCAATATGTGGACGTATAGTGAATGGTTTAATTGCAAGCAAATGCATGGATCCAATACTTTATTTTGATGAACTGGACAAAATTTCCAAGACACATAAGGGAGATGAGATTACCAATATTCTGGTACATTTAACTGATCCTGCACAAAACTCACACTTTAGAGATAAATATTTTAATGGTGTTGATATTGATTTATCGAGAGCGACAATGATATTTTCATTTAATGATCCATCTAATGTTAATCCTATTCTTCTTGATAGAATAACAACAGTAGAAACAAAACATTTGTTACCAAATCAGAAAGTTTATATTGCAAATAATTATTTATGTCCATCTATGTTCAAGGAAATGGGTCTACCTAATAATGCTATCAGTTTTTCTGATGAACTTGTTCGTGATTTAATTGATAAATATACTTGTGAAGGTGGTGTTCGTAAATTAAAAGCATTACTATATAGTATCGCTCGTGAACTCAATCTTGCAAACCTAACAAATGAAAAAGTAGATGGTGATTCAGTATCTTTTCCATTTCAAGTAAAACCAAATCATATCAAACATTTATTGAAAAATAAGATGGAAATAGAGCCAGAAAAAATACATACGGAATCAAAATGTGGAGTGATTAATGGATTATATGCGACTTCATCAGGAAGTTATGGTGGTGTTTTACCGATTGAAATTCTTTGGACTCCAACTTCCAGCCCTCTTGAATTCAAAACAACTGGTAATCTCGAAAAAGTTATCAAAGAAAGCACTCAAGTTGCATCTACACTTGCATTCAATCGAATTGATGAAAAACTTAGAGATAAACTTTTAGGTGAATTGAAAGAAAGACCAAGAGGATTTCATATTCATATGGCAGATGGTTCAACATCAAAAGATGGACCAAGTGCAGGCACAGCATTGACAGTAGCGTTATATTCAATGATGACCAATAAGAAGATTAGAAATGACATCGCAATTACTGGAGAAATTACTTTGCAAGGTAATGTGACAGCAATTGGTGGACTTGACAATAAACTTGAAGGTGCCAAAAAAGCAGGTGTTAAATTAGTTCTCTGTCCAAAAGAAAACGAAAAACATCTTGTAAAAATTAAAGAACGTAATCCGACTCTGATTGATGACACATTCAAAGTTATCACTATCGAAACAATTGATGAAGCACTCAAATATTCCCTTATTGAATAAATATTCTAAATATTTATAATATTATTAATTATATGTTATTATAATTAATATTATTTTTGGTTCGTTATATAGTCGTCATATTGAACATTTTTAACAGTAAACCAGTAGAGAGCTCATATGAAAAAATTGATAAATTAATTATTAAATTTAAAGGATAATATAATATGTCATATATAATATATAATGTATACGTGTCAAGCTTGTAATTATTCATTGGTTATTAGTAAAATAACGTCTTCTTCACAAGATAATATGATAACATTAAATGACCCAAATGATTATATTAAGATGTTTACGGGTAAGAAAAAGAAGATTGATATGAATTCAATTGATGTACCTATGGAATTAACATTTGATTTAAATGCATTAGGTGCACAGATTACAAAAAATGGTGTTAAACCGGAAGTTGCATCAATAATATTAACAAAATTTAATATTATTAAGAAGAATATGAGACCAAATACATTTTGTTTAAAATGTTCACAATGTAATGAGATATTTATATTGCCACCAGGTAAATTGTCAACAATAAAGCTGAAAAAGACCAGCAATATTAATACTATTGATAATGTTAACGAAGTAATAACAGATTACACATTACCACGAACTAAAGATTTTATTTGTCCAACAAAGGCATGTAATGATGACCCAATGAAGGAAGCCATCATATATCGACCAAATGTTAACGAATTTATTACACAATATATATGCACTAACTGTAAAACAATATTTTAAACAATATAGAATTAATCGAGAAAATAGTTTTGATTATTTATAATCAGTATAATTTATATTTTATTTATTTTATAGATGTTTATTCCAATATACATCTATAAAAATAAAATCAGCGTCTTAATAAAAATAAAAATATAGATTTATATTTAAATAATAATCAATAATTAGATTATTATATTTTATTTAATAATTATTATCATCTAAAAGATTTTTTCCATTAATTCTATATATAACTCTGTTGAAGACCATATTAAAAAATTGATATTTTTATTTATAAATAAACTTAAATATAATAATATATAATATATATACAATGCCACCAAAAAAAGTGTCAATCAATAACAAAATGAATGAAATCACAGTTAAATCTACATTAAGTACATCTGTTAAATCAGGTTCGGAACAATTTGTTGGAGGTAAAGATAAAACATCTAAAAAAAATATCAAAGCAGTTAAGCCTATTAAAACAACTGATAGTGAAGATGAAAATGATGATGATGAATTAGAAGAAGTTGAATCCGAAGAAGATACAATAGAACGTCCAGACGAATCAGCGAATGATTCAGAAGAGGAAGACGAGAATAATATAGATGATGATGAGATAGTAGAGGAAGAATACAAAGAGACCAAAGAGAAGGATGATATGGAAGAGATAGATGATGTGGATGAAGAAGATATAGCGGATGATATAAAAGATGAAGATGATGATAAATCAGTGAATGATGAAAATATATCAGGAAATATGGATATAGCGGATTGTTTGTTGGATGATGAACAGGTAGTAGAAGATGGAGAGCCAACAATGGTGGAGCCGGAGAACAGAATAAGCCGTCCGAAACTAACAAAATATGAGAGAGTAAGAATATTAGCAGCGAGAACAAAACAATTGGCAATGGGTGCACCTCCATTAGTGAAGAATGTATTTGGGAAATCTCCAATTGAAATAGCAGAAATAGAATTGTCATTTAAAATGATACCATTTAAAATAAAAAGACCAATGCCAAATAACACATTCGAAATTTGGAAACTATCAGAACTCGACATCCAAAAATTAGGATATTAAATTTTGAACATAACTATTATTTTTGTTTATTATGTTATATAAATTATATTATTTTATTTTATATTCATTATTTATGAACATAAAAAAAAATTCATTTATTTTAAAACATTTAATAATATCCTCCGAATTCGAATTAAAAGACGTCTCTAAATTAGTTTATAGAGAACATTCTTTCAAAAATATATATGATGATTATACCAAAAATACATATCTTATTGAATCAGAAAGAACTATAACTATTAAACCAGAATATTTACATCCGTCAAGTTCTGTCGGTTCATTACATTATTTAAATATTCCTATAGAAATCTCAAACAAAAAAACAAATATTATATCTTTTAGATTAATTAGATTAAAAATCAGTTCAGGAACAGAAATGGATGTAAGTATCCGCGGATTCAACGATACCTTTGTACAATATAAAACATGTTATAGCACAACAGATGTTCCACCAAAAAATTTCGTATTAATACGTGAATATTCATATTTCAATAAATTTTATTATAAAATTGATACAACAACAACAGAATTATTACCTTTCCCAAATTTAGAACAATATACATCAGAAGTAAAATCAAGAATAAATGAACTGAAAAATATTATGTATCAAATAAAAAACAAATTATATGAAATGTTGTCTTTCCAAAATCCAATGTATATTTATAGGGGCAATAATCCAGATCCTGAAAATTATTTTGATGGATTTTTATTAGACTTAAATCCAACTGTAGGTAGTATTAATAGTTCTGTACCATATAATGGTACAATTTCAACATATAACGAAATAAATAACATAATTTATCTTAATTTTCCAATTACTACAATCGTTTCTGGTACTGAAATACGTAAAAATGTTGAACAAAAATTAGGTCCTACATATAAATACAACGGTGTTATTATAGAGGGTCCGAAAATATCTGCAAACTTGTTTAAACAAGTATTTGCGATTCGTTCTGATGAAATATTACATCCAGATTTTAAAAAAAATAAACCAGACTCTCCATATTTTCTGCCAGAAACATATACATCTATATATTTTAATTTGAAAAAAATAATAAAATTAATGAACAAATTAAAAGAATATACACAACTACCTTTATTTGATGTCAATATATTTGGTGCAACTTTGAAAGATCAATTATTTACACTGTCGAATTTTATTGACACTAACATTATGTTTCGTGCATGGGTACTAATTTTGAAGGAATTTAACAAAACGCCACCTGCTGGTATTATCAAATATGATGTTAAATATAAATATAATGGTGATGTTACATTTTCTATATTAAGTAGTACAAATAGTACACTTACAATTGATAAAATATATGACAGAAGCCTACTTGATTATGTATTTACACACAAAAAACTTAACAATATGGTTGATTCATTTAATAGTGGATCTACAGTTGCTTCAATATTAGAGACATTTGATGAACATTTATTATTTCTAAATAACGTAGATAATTTTGGATATAAATCATTAAATGTTCATGATACAGGATCAAAATTGGATCCGTCGTTTGGGAAAAACTTTTTAACAGTGGAGGAAACAATGGATTTACAAAAAGATACACCATCACAAATATTAGAATTTCATTCTTATTATTTCAATATGTTTAATTATATGAGAAAATATCCAATGCTCAGTCTACAGAAAAACACTTTTAATGTAATCGTTGATACTTTGGGTATTAATAATTTAAAAAAAATATTTTCAAAATTATTATTATGTGTTGAGGGATATATTTACCTGAATAAACTTTTTCCAAACGGAACACCTCTTTCAACCAATATAATAACCAAAGATATAGTAAATGACGGTTTACCAATTATATTTGTTGACAACATTAATAACAATGATCAATTAAATAATCTTGAGAGAGTTGCGTATTATTATTGTGCAACAAAAAAAAATTATATATTGAATCCGTTTAATACAAATACAAAAGAACATATACATACACATCTTTCGAATATGAAAACATATGATGTTAATATTGAACTTATTAAAAAAGAAATACCAAAATATTTTGATGTTTTTGATAATTTGTTCACCAATAAAATATATAATATTATTGGATATATAATAACAAACGGTCTAATCGTTCGAAATATTTTGAATGATGCTGGAATTATGGACAGTTATCGTTCAAAAATTACAGATATAATTACTATATTTCGAGCAACTAATATAACACTTCAAATTGAAAGACATATAGATATACTGAATAGTAATCCTATATTTAAACAATTATCTGTTATAAAAATAAAAATTTAATTGTTTATTATAATTATAATTAATCTAATGTATATATTATTAGATTAATGAATAATGAAAATGTTGTTATAACAATTTTATATAAAAAAAATTATAAATTAAATTTAGATGATAATATTATACAAGAATCCTTTAGTAAATTATATTTAGTAACTGACGAATTTGTTGCATATGAAATGCAACAAACATATATTCCTACTATGTATAGTATTACTTTAATTAGACCTGCGAATAAGCTTTTTATTTTTAAATTTATGAGGAATCAATTATTAGAATTTTTAGATGAAGACCCATTCTTAAAAAGTATTGAACCCGATATTAACAACCATTTTACATTATCTAATACTCAGGGAAAATGGATTGATAGATATAGGTGGGCTAATACAACTCGACCAACTCAAGATGTTCTTCAATTAGATAAAAGCTACAAAATTAGTTTTATTTCTGGACAAACTTTTTATGAAAATTTTAAAAACTCATTATCAAATATTTTTAATTGGAAAACAAGATGGAGATGGATCTATCCAAAAAATAACAACACTAATGAAAAATATATTTTTACATTTTATATCCCAATTTGTGTTATGGATAACTCAGCAACTGGCTTTAGACATAGTTCTGGATTGGAAGTTAATAACACATATGCACAATTTGCCGGTTCACCACAACCAATAATCACGAACTCATATAATACAAACTTAGATGTAGTCTTAGAAGGATTCAATCTTCAAACAAAATGTCAATTAATTATGGTGAAACAAGTTGAAAATGATCAGAAAATTCACGATATTGAATTACCTCAAGTGGGTCTAGGAGGAAAAAAGGATGGTAATTCTAACGAAAATTATGCTAATATAATTGTGCGTCATAATTTAGGTCATTCATTTGATGAAAAAGATAAAGTTCATAATTGGTTTGAAAAAACGGATGCGAAATATTGTATCAAAACACTGGAATATTTTAATTTATTAAGTTGTAGAAATGCAAATATGTTATTATATACATCTATTTATATTGAGCCTTTTATCTCAATTTCTATAAATGGTCTTAATATATTAAAACAACGAATACAGTCTTTACTCGAAAATACAAGTATCACATCATTAAATGAAGATGAATACGGAACTAGTACCCCATACAAATATATGTTTTTACCTTTAGCAAATGGAACAAGTGATTTAAAAACGATACCAGATTTTGCAAATAATAATACAAATCCGGCACATCGATATTTTTTCGAACAATTGGTTTATTTTCCTGTTCAGAGAGATATAAGACAATATAAGAGACATTACACAACAATCATAGATGGTTTTGAATTCAGATTAACAAACGTAAACATAGAAATCAAACAAAATCCAGTTTTCAAATATGTATCTGATATTCTGACAGTATTTATAAACTATTTTAAATCAATCGATGAAAAAGCATTCAGATCTTTTAATACAATCTCGATTTCGAAATATATTGAATTTTTTTTAAATACTCTAAACGAAGCCGAAAAATATATAGAAAACTGGGTTGTATTAAACCTAATATATAATATTATTAAAAATACCTCAACATCATTTTCTAATTTTCCATTTACAAGCCTGCCTGGTTCCGAACAAAAGGTTTTTATCAGAGAAATTCCAAAAACCAATATTGAGACGGATTTTATTGAATTTAATGCCACTAATTTACATTCAGGTGCTGGATCAGGATGGACTGTGGACCACGCGATAATTCTTAATAAATTAAAAACTAAATTTATAGATATCAATATAAATCCGTCTGATTTTGTTACTTATTTGAATCCTGGTATATCGAGTGTTAGTCCTGGTATAAATATAGCAACACCGATATTTAATACTGGTAAATTATTAGAAAAGTCAAAAATAAGGAAATATTTAGATGTAAATTTTGATCATTTATTAACACTTCATTGGATTGATAACAATATATTTAATTTATTATATATGTTTGATGATGGTAATATTGTTAAAAATGGTGCTACTGTAGTACCTGAATACGAAGGTTTATTATTTAAAAACCGTTTAAAATTAAATAAATCAGGAAGTGCATCTGGTTTTCTAGATGACCCACAAGATAACAAACAAATTATTAAATTAATAAAAGTATTAGAAGAAAATTCAGTTGTCAATAATGATGAAACTATTGATTCAAAAACGAGTAGTGTATTAACAATAACTCAAAAGAATGGCACTGCGCCTGTAGAAACATCACTTCTCCATTTTATCAATATTTTCAATCAAATCAATTTTATAGATCTCTCTCCAGATGAATCAATATTAACCAAATTAAGAAATAATAATTCTACAATCATATTAAACAGAGATGGTTATTTAATATATATTGACGAATTACCCAAAAGAAGAGTTTATTCCAATAAATTATTAAAAGAAACATTTGATAAATATAATTCAAAAATAGAAGGTTTAACAGCAAAAAGTATAACAAATGCAGAGAAAATACGTGCTGCTGGTAATGCATTGGATACAGTAATGAAAGACTATGATTTCCCTGGATATTTCATGATGCGTGTTAAAGATAAAAAAAGGATTAAAGGTATATCAGTTGACATATTAAATAATACATTATTAATATTTGAAAAAGAGATACATTCTTTTAAAAAATCGTTTTGGGTTTCGACTGACGTATTACCTATTGACGACTTAATTGACAATTTGGAACCTATTAATAGAGTTAAATTATTTGTTAAATTATTGTTCATTATCACATTTTTAAAAAGTCAGTCTGCGGGTCATATTAAAATGTTAGATGTAGCACCGACATATCCAGGAGGTATTACTTTTGAACCAAACGAAATACATTTACAAGATGTTGAAACTAACAATAATGGCATACAAAATCCGAAAAAAATAGGAGCCTCATTACAATTAGGCCTACAGGCAAGTTTAAAGTATACATATTCCGATTTTTTAAAAATAATAAATAGTGATCCAATTATATCAAACTTATTACAATTAGCATATTATCACGTGTCAAATAAGATAATTACAATAGAGGTGGGTGAGGATATAGTTGAAAATAGTGTATTTAAGATAGACTATTTGATAAACACATATATAAAAATAAATAAAAGTGATGCAGAAACAAATGGACAAAAAAAGGATAGTTTTAAAAGTAACACAGATTTTGATTTAATAAGAATATCAGGCTGTTCAATTAAATTTATGGTGTATCAATTATTGAGCATAACAGACTGGGATCCTATGATAGATACAGTTAAAGAATTACACAAGACAGTTTCATTAGATTTAAAAAAAAATTTATTAACATTGCCAATGTTTAATTTGTCATAAATTGTATGGTTTAACATCTGTTAAAAATTTTATAAATAAATACATACATTTTATGGTGGTCTGAATTACAAAAAATATTGTAGTAAAATAATATAATAATTTATTTTTTAATAAATTAAATTATTATTATTATTCTAATGTATATATTATAACAATGAATAATAAAACAGAACAAATTGGTGGTAGTTATAAAAATATTGTAAATTTCATGTATATTAAAAACCATTATATAAAAAATTATGACATGGGTAAATCAGCCGGAGCAAAAAAAGGTATATTACAAGAAAAATTTACTAAATTATATTTAGTAGATGAAAATTTAGATGCATATGAAATGTATGAAATATATACTAAGTCTGGTATATATATTCTAAGTTTATCACTTGAATCAAATAAATTATTTAAATTTAAATTTATGAAAAATGAAAATGTCGAATATTTAGACGAAGACAAATTTTTGAAAACAACGGTCGCAGGTGTTGATGAACAGATGCCACTTAGTGTTGATCCATTAAAATGGCCTGCTAATTATCAATTTACAAATACCGTGGATCACGCTTCGTTTAAAAATCCAATAACTGTGGGGTTTAAAGATTCAATACATAATGTGTTTGCTTGGAAAACGAGATGGAGATGGATATATCCAACACAAAATAATAATAATCAGGTATTTATATTTACATTATATGTACCGAATATCAGACTGGTTAATAGTACAACATCAATGAGAAATTCTACTAATTTCGATGAAGACATTGTAAATCAGATTGATGTGGAAAATTGTTGGGAAGATTATTTAATTCAAAATGATATAACTGAAATATTATTAAAAAATGGAGGAAAAAAAGATAAAGAAAAAAAAATTAAATTAAAATCTGTTAATATTGGAAATAATAAAAGTTCTGAACAATTAAATTATGCTAAAGTAATATTGCTTCATAATCTTGGATATCCACAACTCAACAAATATAAATTAGAAACTATTTTTAGTGATGGTCCAAGTGATGATATTAGTACGATAATTTTAAAATTATATAATATATTGAGTTGTAGAAATGCAAATATATTGGAATATTATGAAAGATTCATTAAGTCAGTTATTGAAAGTGCAATAAGCAACATTTCTCTTTTAAAATTAAAAATCAGTAGTCTATTGTCCAAAACAAAAGCAGATATGTGTGATTTACTATCAGGCGATTCACAAATAACGTATTTTCAAACCACATTAGGAGACACCCCTGATTACTCTACAAATACATTACCTAATGTTGCTCATATATATTATTTTCAACAATTAAGTAATAATATACGTGTTAATCCTCCCGGAATAAGAGAAAATTATAAAGTATTAATTAATGATTTCATAATCGAAATCAAACAAATAAATATTCAAATCATTCAAAATGCTTTTCATACAACCATAATAAATCTAATTAACAAAGATATTCTTGAAAATCTTAAATTAATAAATGGCAAACCATTCGCCTCATTAAATACACTTTCTGTTGTACAATACAAAGATTTCGTTATAAATTCGAATAAAGAATCTAAAAAATATTTAGAAAAATGGATTGTACTTAATCTATTATTAAATTCATTTTTTGGCAAAAATAAATTTCCGCAGGGTCCTGAAGAGTTATTTATAGCAGGTATAAAATATTCAAGTGATGAATGGAAATCAGCGCCTACTTGGACGGCTGGTCGAACTGATCTTACAGATGCGCAAAAAGTACATAACAAATTTACGATGACGATATTTAGTTTAATAAATGAGACCTACTTTGGAAGAGCGACTGATAATAATTTCACAACAGCTACATTGGCAACTACACAAACATTTTTTCAAACAAGTATATTACTCAGAGAAATTGATAGTAGAAAACTGTTAGATGTAAATCTAAAGTATTTTCTTACACTTGATTGGATTCATACTAATTTATTTGGTTTATTATATGCATATGATAACGAAAAATCAATTGGTTCTGGAGGTTCAGATATTCGATATCTTGATTACAAATTTAAATTAAGACTTAAATTAAAAGCTGATTTAACATTTGATGGCGGTATATCAGATGAAGCACAAAATAACAGTACTTTGATGCGATTATATAATAATTTGGAAAATAATGGAAAAAATGAAGTAGGAAGTGGTGCTCAAGGATCTTCTGTTGTAATAGAATACACAGATTATTTTACTAAAATTGTTGATCTTGTACCGAGAAATATATCAACATTATTTCTAGGCGTACTATCATCTTCTGTGAACTCGTCCGATTTTAATAATTTGATGGATACTGTTTTTTCTATAAATGATTCAACAAATGTGATTATTGAGAATTTTTCGGTTTTCAATAATTTTTATAAATATAAATCAGTATATGTTGAAAACCAATTAAGGAAAATAAATCAACTAGACGCAGAAAATATAAAAGCTAACAATAATATGATATTTTATTATTACAATAGATCGTTTAAAAATACATTTGTGGATCCATATGTTGATGGAAGATATGTTGACAGATTGAATTATTTTCTTTCAATATTCGAAAAAAATATTTATTCATTGAGAGAGTCTTATTGGATTTCGACTAGTAATATTCGCCTTAGCGATTTTATCAATAATTTAAATAAAAAAAACAAAGAAAAATTATTTGCAAAATTATTGTTATTGATCACGTTTTTAAAAAATCCACCAAATATTTCTCCAATAAAAATGGTCAATAAAATAGTAAAAGTTAATGTTAATAGTTCACTTAAAAATTTCACAGAAGAATCTATTTTTATATTAAAAGATCGTAAATTAAAATATCAGAATAATGATTTAAATGAATCACCTGACCCAGTTGAAGAAAGACCACCAATTGAATTTTTGGAATTAATAAATAAAAATAATACAATTGTCCAATTAATAAAATTAGCAACATATCATATCGTCGGGAAAAAATCTGCAATTAAATTAAACAAAGTGTTGTTTACTGATCCTGAATCTATATTAAATGACCCATTATTCAAAAATAATTTTATTCATTCTGATGAATCAAGTCAATTATTAACAATGTTTACAGGATCTGGATTGCCATTTAAAGATACATTAATCACAACCAAATCAATATTTGTATGTTTAAGTAAAATAATTATTGCAACTGAATGGCCATTATTTGTAGAAGCAGTAGATAAATTATACAAAGAATATATTGTGTCTAATTCAAGTTTACAACAATCATATCCAATATATGATTTAGAAGAACAACTGAGTTATTAAAAATAATAATAATATAAATTAATGGAAAAAATCTTTTAGATTATTTATAATCAGTATAATTTATATTTTATTTATTTTATATATGTTTATTCCAATATACATCTATAAAAATAAAATTAGCGTCTTAATAAAAATTGTGATTTATATTTAAATAATAATCAATAATTAGATTATTATATTTTATTTAATTATTATTATCATCTAAAAGATTTTTTCCATTAATTCTATATAATATTAATATATAATATATTATTAGATAATTTATTGATATTAAATATCTTATGTATTTTTAATGGAAAAATACACTGTATCAATTAATATCAAAAACAAAAAAATAATAAAACAATTTAATGATTATATTGAATTAATATATTATTTATTTAAAACAAATGGAATAATTGATGATCAACACATAATAAATATTTTAAGTTTACAATCTAAACTTATACCATTATACGACATTTATACAGAACAGTTATATTTGGTGTCTGAATCTGAATTTTTTAAAAAAATATTAAGATTTCATTATAGACCAATTGATAACAATATTTATAAAATAATTAGTAATTCAAATAATAAAAGATATAAGTTGTTTCTTAAAAATTTTGATTTACATCTTTTATATAAAACTTTTATTAATAATTTTGATGAATATTCGGACTTAACAACATATATTAGACCAAGTTTTTCAAAGTTTTTATATCAAACCATACCATATTATAAAAGGAGTGAATTACAAACTGAAATGTTAATTCATAAATTAGAGTTATCAGATGATGATACAATGTATTCTTTTGTTAAACAAAACGACATTTCTTACAATGATTTAGTTAAACATAGTAATTATGTTAAATCGAGTAATTTAGAACAATATATAAAATATTACACATTTATGTTTGCATATAAATATAATAATTATATGAGATTTCCGTCTGGAACCAAACGTAATTTAGGTTTAGAACATAGAATAAAAAAATTCAGAGACTTAATAATAAAAGCACCAAAATGGGACACCTCATTTTATTTATACAGATTTGTACATACGGACGATTTTTTAAAAAATATAAATATTGGTGATTATATATTAGATAGAGGTTTTATATCAACATCAAGATATATTGTTGATTATGGGTATCCGCATGGAAAAATATTAATAATGATAAAAATACCAGCGAATACATATGGATGTGGCGTTTCGATTGAATATTCGTCGTTATTTGCGAATGAATATGAAGTCATATTGCCACCAAGCAAATTTAAAATGGTTGACAATACTGAAATTGTGTATGATAAAATAAAAAAATCAAAAATAAAATATGTATTGGAATGGGACAGTTTTTTGGATGAATATATTGATATTAATGCATACGATACCAAAGAGACACTAAAAACAGTAAATTTAAATGAAATAAGTGGAACAACATTAAAAAAAAAAATAACAAATTTCATATTAGAATATCCAAATTATTTTAATACAAAAATAGGTAATGATATTATAGTATTTGAAGTATATCGGACAGATAATATAGATCAATCTTTAAATGCATATAAAAACTTTTTATATAATCAGAATTGTAAATTATTATTGTTATGGATAGACCAAACAAATAATAATATTAACTTAATTATCGAAATCAGTGATTCATTAGATGTCAATTATTTTTTTAGATTTATGAGTGGTTCAACAAAAATCATAGGAAAGTATACATATGACGATATAATTATTTTTATAAAGAAACTTGCTTCATTATTTTATATTGATAGCATTCGGATTCATTCTGATTACAAAAAATATATTGATATAAAAGAACAAACTGTAATTTATAATTCAAAAATAGTATCTTATAAAGAACTTAATTTATATTTATCTGAGAATCGGTATTGTAATCAATTATTTTTGGACATTATTTATAATGAAAAATTTAGTTCTGGTTTTATGAATTATTTACACACTAATAAACAAGGTTTTTTTTTGACCTCAAAAATAATTAAATTTTTTAATTTGTTTTTAAAAAATAATCTGACTGACTTTTTAAAATCAGTAATGGACTTTAATATTGAACACAATCCATATTTCTTTATAATCTTAAAAATAACAGAAAGTCTAATTAAATCAAAACAAAATGCAACATTATTAGATTTATATTATAAATTATTTGATAACTACAATTATTTGGTTCCTGTGTTAAATTTAGAAATACGCATCATGTTTAATATTCATATTGATGCGTTTTGTTATAGACTTATTTAATATAGTAATAAAAAATAATTAATATATCTTCATATTTATAACATTTTTTTTAATAATGCAATATCATCTGGTGTCATTTCTGTTGATATGTTTCCATTAGTCATTTTTATAAATTTTGTATCTGTTTTTCCATTTATTGTTGCTTCATTAAATATCATCATATTACTATTTTGTCTATCTGATACATATACTGATCCTTCCGATATCACACTATTACCACCACTATTTGTCAAATCAGAATTTACTTTTATTACATTTGATGCTGAATTTGAAATATTTATCTTATTCAATTTATTTATTATTTCACTGTTTACAGCTATATTAGACGCATTATTTGATACATTATTTGATACATTATTTGATACATCTTTTGATACACTATTTGATACACTATTTGATACACTATTTGATACACTATTTGATACACTATTTGATACACTATTTGATACATCTTTTGATACACTGTTTAGTGTTGAAGATGTATTCAATGATATTTGCGATGTTGTAGATGATGTATTTATATATAATTTATATAAAATAAAGAGGATTGTAATAGTAACTACAACACCAACTATTAAAAATAAGTTATTTGGATAGATTGTTGATTTTACAATATTTGAAGACATAAATATATAATATAAATTATATATTATTATTTTTATTGAGTAATAATATATAATGGATTCATTACAAGAAACATCTAATAATACTTCTACTAATTTTAAAATTAGACCACGCCTTCTCACAACTGATAAAATTGGGACTGATGTAAATAACCAATATATGCGTCTTGGTATAATATTTGTATTGATATTTATAGTAATTATACTCGCTTTAAAAGAATTTTTAGATGGTCTACAATTTATACGTGAATATTCAATAACAGACGTTCTAATCCGTGATAGTTATGATTAAATAATAATATAATTTAAAACATTATTGTATAATTATATTATTAGTAATATTATGAATCTGATATTTAATAGTAATTTGTCTGATATAATTGGTGATAAAGATGGTCTCATTTATAAATTAAAAGAAGATATGCAATATTTTAGAAATTTAACAAGTGGGACCGAAGATAAACCATCTATATTAATTATTGGATTTAATACATTTAGAGCGGTGCGTATTTTAAATGCCGTTTTTAATGACAAAAAAAATATTGATCACACAGCTTTACTCATTGAAGAGTTTCTAAATTCTAAATAATGGGCTTTCTTAAGTGTATATAAAG
>Ga0114967_10000235_pt1 | contig 46019 bp, 40 predicted proteins | sample M_130628_MF_Meta_FD_92639 | JGI IMG/M metagenome (GOLD analysis project Ga0114967, IMG submission 92639) | Freshwater microbial communities from Lake Montjoie, Canada to study carbon cycling - M_130628_MF_MetaG | ecosystem: Environmental > Aquatic > Freshwater > Lake | place: Lake Montjoie... | reverse complement strand
TGCGGTGTTGCGCGCCTTGGAGATCCGACACGGCGCGTGTCCGGACGGAATCCGAGAGGCCCTCGAGTCCATCGACGATCCTGTACGCCTAGAGGCGCTCCATGAAAATGCTTTTCGTTCTGATTCACTCGAAGCCTTCGCACAAAACCTTTAAAATCGCGTAAATACTCGGAGGGTTAAACGAGTTCCTAAACTCCGCTACATTCTGAATGCGGATGTCAGCATCCCTCAGCTCAAGGAACGCTTAAGCAAGATCCAAACCAAACCCCTGCAATCCAAAACCATGACACTCGCCGATCGACTCAGAGAAGAAGGCAAACTCGAAGGTAAAAAAGAGGGACTATCCGAGGGGCAACTACGCGCCTTTAGAACTGCTGTGTCGCGCGCCTTGGAGATCCGACACGGCGCGTGTCCGGACGGAATCCGAGAGGCCCTCGAGGCCATCGACGATCCAGTCCGCCTAGAGGCACTGCATGAAAATGCTGTTCGTTCTGACTCACTGGAAGCCTTCGCACAAAACCTTTGAAACCTCGTAAACACTCGGAATGTTAACCGAGTTCCTAAACACCGACGAGTTGCTGCGGTGCCCCTGCCGAAACCCACCTGCGCTGCTGGTAACACTGGGCGATACGCGCAATCGCCTATTGGGTTGGAGCCCAACTCCGTTTACGGGCAAGTTACTGGCTCTCTTTTTTCGCCAGCGCTTCCTTCACCGCAGCCTCCCAACGCCCCCAATCCTCACCAAAGTTGTTTTCCAGAAGAAAACTCAAAGTGGATTTGGCAATTTCAGACATCGGATGATTGGGCGTACGCGCCGCTGCAAGCAACACGGGCAGCTTTACTTCGTCAGAGCGGTTCAAACTTTCTGCCACGACCACTTCCTGGAACCCGGGATCCAGCCTGATGTTTTGAACATAAGGCAATACCGTCAGGTAATCTTTGTCGGGCAACAAGTTCACGATATGGCGAGCACTGGCGAATTGCCCTTCCCCAGGCATCCCGTTAATCTGTTGCAGCAGCATCTGGGCGATTGCGGGAGTTTCAGCATTGGAGCGCAACGCCTCATCAATTTTGATTTCCCACAAAGCAAGTCCGTCCTTCTTCATGGCAAGCGGCGGCTCAGGCGTCGCAGGCTTTTCCGCAACCACCGCGCTCAGCTGTGTAGGCGACGGCGGTTCGGCGGGTGCTGCGATCCCCTCAGGAGCGGGGGCTGGCGCAATCGCCGGCACCGGCGCCCCAGAACGTCCGAGGTACCACAAAGCAACAGTGAGCGCCACGAGGGCGAGGCCCAAAAGAAAACGTTTAGAACGCATTATAAAATTAAAAGCTTAGATACCCGCCTTTTCCAGCAGTGCCGAAAGAACTTTGGTCGCCTCGAAATACTCAGCGGCAATCTCGTACGCAACCCGACAATGAGCGGCATAATCCGCATTGATTGAACGCACATTCTCCACAATATCCTCGAGAGTCTCAAAAGCGAGTAGCCCTTTATCTCCGCCGTACAGCTTCGTAAACTGCGTCTGTTGAGTGATCGCAGGCCGACCGCAAGCCAGATAACAGGCCGTTCTGTCGCTAAACCAACCCGTGTGCAATCGCACGTACTGATCCTTGGCCACAGTAAATTCACCCTTCGAGCCTTGGATATAGCTCTTGTAGAGGTTGAAATCGATGGAGATTGGATTCGGGTCGGTGAACTCCCAGCGATTAGTTACGAAGCGATTCAAGGCGTGCTCGTCCTTGATCTCAGTGGCGAGCTCAAACGCCTCGCCAGCAAGAGTCGGCGCCTCCACGAATTTTAGAAACTCCAACGACTTGCTCCACAGGTAAGTACTACCCCGCCAGACCACATCCTTTCTGCCACTGGTGTTCCAGTTCGCGATGGACGTAAACCGTGCGTCCGGGCGCGTCGGGCCGTCCGTTTTCCAGAAATCTGTCACCACCGGTTGGCGCGTCGGTAACCAGCGTACCGAATGCGTGGGAACTGCGAAATCAGGCGTCCCAACTAGTTCCCCAAAAGTGAACAAGGCGTGGTGCTGTTTCAGGTAATCCGGGATCTTTCCGTCTGCATTATCCACCTTCATCTGCTCCACACCAGGATCGCTCTCCACATAAATAAGACGCTCACTCTTCGCGAGATCCTCGTTCATCTCTTGCGCACCACACACGTTGAGGATCGCGTCGGCTTCCTTGTAAAGCTCGCGGACTCTAGAAAGCGACATCCCGGCGCATTCGGGTGTTTTAAGGTAACGCGCGCAGTAGGCCCAACGCCCTTCAAAACCAAATTCGCGCCCCAACTGCCCCAGCACCTTGGCAGCGTACTGATAACTTTCGTTCACCTCATAGGCCACCGGGTCGTAGGGAAGCCGCGCAGAGTCTTCGATGTAATAGACATCATGACCAAGGCGCTGCAATCCAACAATATAATGGATATGCTGCCAAACGACTCCGGCAATCGGGCAACCGGCCATGAAGCCCATGACAATAATCTTTTTTTTCTGCATACAGATGGTTTCGGGGGATTCGGGATTGAATGCGTTCAGCGCTTAAGCGAGTTCTTTCACCACCATCGCAGGATTGCCAGCGACAATTGTATTTGCTGGTACAGAACGCGTCACCACTGCGCCTGCGGCAATCACTGCGTTATCGCCAATAGTTACTCCTTTAAGGATAACCGCATTGAGTCCTATCCAGACGTTATCTCCTATTTTCACAGGAACCGTTTTAATCTTGGGACGCTCCGGGCGGTTGGGCGCATAGGGCGAAAGCGCAATGGCGTCCTGGCGACGCTGAGCAGCGTCTATGGGATGATAATCACCATCTGCGATCGCCACGTTCCATGAAATTAAACAGTACGAACCGATCTCCACAGATTCATCCGCCATAATTAACGCTCCGTTTAAAAGCGAATAATCTCCCACCCTCACGTGACCATTTTCGCCCACTGAAAACGAACAACCGCAATAACACGAAACATAATCTCCAATCTCCACTGCCGGATCCTTCTTACCCTTAAAGTTTTTAAAAATCTGCGCAGATTCAATGTAACAACCGACTCCAAATCGCACATTTGCGGGAATCGGTTTGGGCCACCAATCATATTCAACGGTCCGGTCAGGCTGGATATTACTCATAAGAAGGGGGGAGAACGTCGCTGGGAAATTGAGTTAAAACACTTAAGAAGACAATTCCGGTTGCACTACACCGTGTTCGCCCAAGTTAGCCGAGTGATAAAGTGTAGCATAAAAGCCTCCCCTTTGCACCAGTTCAGGGCCGCGACCCTCTTCCACCACTCCGCCGGGGCCGAGCACCACGATCTTGTCGACATTGTGAATGGTGGCAATCCGATGAGTGATTATTAAAGTTGTCCGCCCTTGCATCAACTCCTCGATGGTCTGCATGATCGCAGCTTCCGTCGTCGGATCCAGAGCGGAAGTCGGTTCGTCGAGCAGGAGAATCGGGGCGTTCTTCAAAAATGCGCGAGCAATTCCAATCCGCTGCCGTTGCCCGACGGAGAGATGGCTGCCGCGCTCGCCAACCTGTGAAGAGTAACCTCCAGGGATCTCCATAATAAAGTCGTGCGCCTGAGCTTTTTTTGCGGCCTCGATGATCTCCTCATCGCTCGCTCCAGCCCGACCGTAGGCGATGTTTTCGCGGATCGTTGTAGAAAAAAGCAGTGTATCTTGCAGAACAATCGAGATTTGCGCTCGTAGCGACTTCTTGGTTACATCTCGTAAATCAATGCCGTCTAACAAAATACGCCCCTCATCCGGGTCATAAAAGCGAGGCACAAGCGAGATTAGCGTGCTTTTTCCTGCACCTGTCGCCCCCACAAAAGCCACCGTTTGGCCAGACGTGATGTGCAAGTTCACTCCCGAGATTATCCGACGCTCGGGTGTGTAGCCAAAAGCAACGTTTTCACAGACAATATCCCCTTTGGAGCCACTCAATTGCACCGCGTTAGGCCGCTCTGCGACGTCATCGGCCTGATCCAGCACCTCAAAACAGCGCCGCGCACTGCCGGCGGCCCGCTCCAGATCCCAGCCCACGGAAGTAATGGAGTCGATGGGCTGGTAAAGGTAATTCATGTACTGAGTGATATTCATCAAACTCATGATGGATAACGCCCCGGCCAAAACGTGTTGTCCACCCAGCCAGCACACCGCTGCGGTACTCGCCATCAGCAGGGTGGCGGTGATCATTGAACTATACATTGCAGTGTATTGCATCTTCACGTTCGCCTCCAAACTAAGGCGCGCCGACTGAGCGAACTGCTGGACTTCATGCTGTTCCCGGCCAAAAGCCTGCACCATTCTCACCGAGCTCAGCCCCTCCTGCGCGAGACTCAGCACCGCGCTTTCCCGCTCCGAGATACGGGTGGAATTGTCTCGGATTTGTTTGGCAAATACTCGGAACGTAAATACCATAAGCGGCACAACTGCAAGGGCTAATAGCGTTAGCTCGGAATCAATCAGCCACATCGCGCCAACGTAACTGACCAAGTCTTTCGCACTCTGAAAAAGAAAGATAAACTTTGAATAAAACGCCTGTAAGGACTGCGAATCGTACGCTACTCGAAAGGTCGAATCCCCGCTGCGCCGAGCATCATGGTACTTGAGGGGCAGGGAGTGCAGGTAGCTGTAAAGATCCGTACGCAACAGCAACAAACCTTGGAGTCCCACTCGGAAATACATCATCTGCGAGACCACATTAATCCAAGACGTCAGCAGGTGAATCAACACGATGGAAATACAGCATCCCGTGACAATTTGCGGTAAAGAATACGCCGCTAACGAAAAGGAAAAGAAGTCGCGAAACTGTAGGACTAACCCATGCTGTGGCTTGCCGATGGAGGGCAGCACTTCCACCAACAGAAAAGACACCGGAATGGGCTTGAGCAAATTGAACGGCGACTGCACCAGCGTAAGCAGGGACGCCAACAGCGTGGGCCGCCAATAAGGCAGGTAGTACGAAAAGACTCTGCGGTAGATCGAAAACATGGGGTGCTATGGGCCCTTTGCCCTCCCTCAGAAAAGCTTGAAACCCAAGCCGACGCAAGCCGTCGCGCCGCAGATTAGTCAGCATCCCTAGCATTGAGCCTCTTTCGTCGCTTAAACTCTTGCCAGAGGCACTCACGATCCGACCAATAGAAGTGGGGAATTCCCTTCTCCGGGGCGCTTCCATCCGAACCTTGTTTTATGCAAACCGTTGATCTTTCCACTTACGGAATTCACGTTCCAGAAATTCTACGCAATCCGCCCACTCCGTTGCTTTACGAGCACGCCATCCGCTTCGAATCCGGCACCCGAATTTCAGCGACAGGCGCGCTAGTCGCGTACTCCGGAGCGAAAACGGGCCGCTCCCCCTCCGACAAGCGAGTGGTGCGCCACCCAGATTCTGAAAACGATGTTTGGTGGGGAGACGTCAACCACCCCATGGATGCGCACACTTTTGCGCTAAACCGGGCGCGGGCGCTGGACTATCTCAACACTCGAGATCGACTTTATGTTGTAGACGCATTCGCCGGCTGGCACCCAGACCACCGCCTAAAGATACGCGTCATCTGCTCACGGCCCTACCACGCGTTGTTTATGAAAACGATGCTCATCCAACCCACGCCCACCGAGCTCGCCGAATTCGGCTCCCCAGACTTCACCATTATCAACTCGGGGGCCTTTCCAGCCAACCGGTTAACTGAGGGGATGACCTCGCAAACCTCTATCGCGCTTTCTTTTGAGACCCACGAGATGGTGATCTTGGGAAGTGAATACGCTGGAGAGATGAAAAAGGGGGTGTTTACCCTGATGAACTACCTGATGCCAAAGCAAGGAATGCTATCCATGCATTGCTCTGCAACCGCTGACCGTACCGGCAAACGCTCCTCAGTCCTATTCGGACTTTCCGGCACAGGAAAGACGACCCTCTCAGCCGACCCCAAACGCCATCTCATCGGAGACGATGAACACGTTTGGTGCGAGGACGGTATTTTCAATATCGAAGGCGGTTGCTACGCCAAAACCATCGATCTCACCCCCGAATCCGAGCCGGAAATCTATCGCGCCCTCCAATTTGGAGCCGTTTTGGAGAACGTCGTCCTAAACGAAGCTGGGCTGGAAGTGGATTTTCACGACACCACCATCACCCAAAACACTCGCGGTGCGTATCCGATCAACTTCATTCCTAACGCGCAAATCCCGTGTATCACTGGGCATCCCACGGACATTATCTTCCTGACTTGCGACGCCTTCGGGGTGCTTCCTCCAGTCTCAAAGCTGACCACCGAGCAGGCGATGTATCACTTTATTTCTGGGTACACAGCCAAAGTCGCGGGCACAGAGGAAGGGGTAACGGAGCCATCCACCACATTCAGCGCCTGTTTCGGAGCCCCGTTTTTGGTTTGGCATCCTGGGAAATACGCGGATTTGCTCGCGGAAAAGATGCGTCAGCACAAGGTCGACGTGTGGTTGGTAAACACGGGTTGGACTGGGGGTAGCCACGGCTCGGGCCATCGAATAAAGCTCGCCCACACACGCGCCATCATCGAGGCCATCCACAACGGAGTTCTTTCCCACGCGCCCACCGAGGTGGATCCGTATTTCGGGATTGCGGCCGTCACCCACGTGCCTCACGTACCGAGCGAGCTTTTGCTTCCTGTAAAAGCTTGGAAGAATCAGGAAGCTTATCGTGCAACGGCGCGTAAACTCGTCGGCGCGTTCATTGACAACTTTAAGAAATTTGAAAGCGGCTTAAGCGCCGAGGTTCGCGCAGCCGGCCCGATTCTCGCGGACTGAAATATTTTTGGCTTCTGGCCAACCTCGAGGCAAACGGAGACGCTGTCGCCCATGTTCGACGTTGCCATCATTGGAGGCGGGCCCGGCGGGGCCACTTGCGCAGCCTTGTGCGCGGCGTCGGGGCATCGCGTTCTTTTGCTCGAGAGGAGCCGTTTTCCAAGAGAAAAGGTCTGTGGAGACTGCCTCAACCCGCTCGCATGGGATGCCTTAGACAAGCTCGGTGTGAGCGGTGAGGTTCTCCTCTCGCCTCATGTCAAACTGGAGGGCGTGCGTTTCTTCGGTCTCAACGGAGGCAGCCTCCGAGTTCCTTTGCCCAAAAGCAGCAGGCCGGAGCTCGGGATAACGCGGGGACGACTGGACGCGATTCTGCTTCAAAACGCCCGCAATAAAGGAGCAGACATCCAAGAAGAGACGACACTGACATCCATCAAACGGCACGCCAACCACTGGCAATTGGACTCTGATAACGGCAGCTTTTTAGCCCGTGAATTAGTGGCAGCAGACGGACGCAACTCGAGTGTTGCAAGGTTGCTAGGCCTGCTCCCCCCATTACTCGCCAACGAACGTATTGGACTGCAAACACACTTCCAAACACCTGCTGGCTTAGATGCGGACATCGAGCTGCATTTTTTGCGCGAAGGCTACGCCGGACTCGCGCCTGTGGGTGAGGGTACCGCGAACCTCTGTCTGGTAAGTCGCTCGAGGGATCTCAAGTCGATCAAAGCCGCGGCCATGCAAAAATACGAACTGCCAGAGAAGCAAACTTGGCGCAGCATCACGCCCCTAAGTCGCGCTGCGCTGCTTCCCGCGCAAGAAAACCTGTGGCTGGTCGGGGACGCCGCACGTGTTGTGGAACCCTTTACTGGCGAAGGGATTGCCTACGCTATTCGGAGCGGAGCACTCTGCGCTGAAGCGATTCTGGCCCAACGTCCGGAGCGCTACTTAGCGGCTCACCGAGATTTGTATAAGGGCCGTTTATGGGTGAACCATCTCGCCCGCGCGGCTTGTCTTTTCCCCGAGCTGGGCACGGGCTTTGTGCGCCTTGGGAAAGTTTTCCCGCAAGCGCTCAGATTGCTGACTAGCAAAGTCGTACGAGGCTAGCGCACGAAAACAAAGCTGCTACTTCGCCTTGTCTTCGAAGAATTTCGGAGCGGGCGCCGCCTCGGAGGCTCCCTTTTCTGCAGCTGGAGGCACGTGCGCAGGCGCCTTCTCAGCGCCCGCAACTGGATGTGGTGCAGCACTATGCTCTCCATGCGCAGGCAGAGACGAGGCACTGTGCCGTTCGCAGGCGGTGCTCAATAAAAGGGCGGGGAGCAGAAGAAGCAGGGATGTCCGTTTCATAAAACAGGTGCACATTACTCCTTCGAAAAATTCTGAGAAGCGCGAAGTCACTCACCTCCGTACTTCCAACGCAGCCCTCGGGACGCTTTGCTTAAAGAAGTATGGCCAACCGAATCGACACCACATTTTCCGCCCTGCAAGCCCTCAAACAAAAGGCGATGATCGCCTACATCGCTGCGGGGGACCCAACTTTGGCTGCAACCGAAGCTTTAGTGCCTGCACTGGAACGTGCTGGTGTAGATTTGATTGAATTGGGACTACCGTTTTCGGATCCGCTTGCCGACGGAATCGTCAACCAGTTGGCTGCCGCCCGCGCGCTTCAAGCTGGTGCAACTACCCTCAAAGTTCTCGAGTGCGTGCGCAATATCCGTAGAACTTGCCAAGTCCCCATCGTTCTATACACCTACCTCAACCCGATTTACCGTTACGGCTTCCGTAAGTTTCAGGAGGATGCGCTGGCCGCAGGAGTCGACGGACTGCTCATTTTGGACTTACCACCGGACGAGGCCAGCAACAACTCGGGCTTTGAAATCCTCCCAGACTTAAAACAGATCCGCCTCATCGCCCCCACTACCCCAGACGCGCGTATCGCCCAACTCACAAAGAATGCGAGCGGCTTCCTTTACTACGTTTCCCGCGAAGGCGTAACCGGCGAACGCGCTGAGATCGCCGAGTCTTTAGGCGAACGCGTGGCAGCCATCCGCGCTACTACCTCACTTCCCATCGCCGTGGGTTTTGGAATCTCCACCCCCCAACACGTGCGCCAAGTCGCAGCGCTGGCCGATGCCGTAGTGGTTGGAAGTGCAATTGTGAAAAAAATCGCTGAGTGGGGCGCAGAGCCAGACCTTGCCACTCGTATGGAAGACTTCGTCTCCCCGCTTGCTGCTGCCACAAAGGGCCGCTAACCTCCGAGAATTCTGCCCTTTTCTCGGCCCAAAATCTGCTTCACACATCCCATGGCTGCCACGGTTCAACCATTCCATCACCCCTTCACTGCGCTGAAAACATTTCTGTGTAAAAACGGCCGCCGCTCTGGTGCCGTATTGGCGCTCACCGCTCTACTTCCTCTCACAGGCTGTGTCTCTACGAAGCCTCCAAAAGGAGTTAAACTAGCCAACAATTTCGACGTACGCCGCTTCCAAGGCACTTGGCACGAGATTCTTCGATTTAACAATCCCGATGAGGCTGGACTCACCCGTGTCACAGCCAGATACACCCAGCAAGCGGATGGTAAATGGTTTGTGACAGACCGCGCTTGGCAAAACGCCACCGGCCAATGGGTGGGCAGCACCAGCGAAATTCGCAACCCAGGAGAGCATCCCGGCACTCTCCGGCTTCGGCACAACAAGCCTCGTCACGTCGTCATCATCGACAACGACCATACAGTGGCACTGATATGCAGTACCACGGCGCAACAGTTTAGTGTCATTTCCAAAAGTTTGGATCCTGATCCTACACGTTTGGAGCGCGTGATTGAACAGGGAAGAGCGGCTGGCTTCCCGATTAAAGAAGCCTTCTGGGTGCCCACCAAATAGCAGATAGCAGATTCTGGTAGCAGATTTGGCTACAAAAGACGCAGTTATCGCCGTTCCCTAAGGAGCAGGCTTTCGACAAAAGAAAAAGCCGATGAAGTCGTAAAGACCTCATCGGCTCTTTGCTTAAATAAGTGAGGCGACTACTTCAACCACTGCACCTTGCCGCTATCCAAGTCGTACACAGCGCGAACGATACGCACCGAAGACGCGGCATCACCCAACGCAGCTTTGCGCGAAATTTTATCGGCGACGCGGTAAATATTTTCATTCACTGCGTTTTCAAGGAGATCACCAGCGGTGCCTTGGACAGCCTTCACCGCAGGACGGATTTCGCTGACGATACTGCCGACGTGGCCTGGAGCGGAACCGGAACCCACAGCAGCCTTCACAGCGCCACAACGCTCGTGACCAAGCACGACGATCAACTTAGCCCCGAGATGAGCCACGGCGTATTCGATGCTGCCCAAAGCATAGTCATCAACCAAGTTACCCGCAGTACGGATAACAAAGAGATCGCCGATATTTTGGTCGAAAACGAGTTCCGGCGAGGTGCGGGAGTCAGCACAACCCACGATAATCGCGAAAGGATGCTGGGACTGCGCGGTAGCAGCACGGGCTTTAGCGGTCGGCTTACCTGTGCTCACAGATTTTGAGACGTAACGGGCGTTGCCCTCCGTCAACTTTGCAACGGCGGCTTCGGGGGTAACGACGGGTGCTGCTGCGTGGGCGGCAGGAGCGGCCGCTGAATGCTTGTCATCAGCGTGAGCAATTCCAGCGGAGACAATTAGCAGAGCTGCGGCGTTGGCGAGGTATGGGGTGTATTTCATATCTTCCCCCTTCATATAGTGGTGAGGTAAACCGACAAGCCGTTTCTGTCATCTTTCACTTTTCGGGCCACACAACTTAAGGTGCTCGCAATTTCCAGACAGCCCGAAGCCAATCGCCCCGAGTGACATTCCCCTCCGCCGGGGGAAGAACTTCCTTCTCAACCCCAAGGCTGTCGGCAAGCACTTGCCAACGCTCACGAAGCGCTTCCTCCAGAGGCATATCCAGTTGCACCGCGTGCGCTGGGAACGCCTCAAAATACTGCCCAGCAATCTGTTTACCTCGTTGCACGCCCTTCGCCGCAGTCGCCTCTAGACCGTGAAAACCACCGGCGGTCCCCCACCATTGCACCGCGGCAAAATCGGGTGAATCGGGTGCAATATCGCTCACATAAATAGTTGCCACGCACCGCTTGTGCAAAATTTGCTGAAGGGCTGCCACCGAAACTTTCTGCACACTCCCGTTGACCTTGTTGGCGAGAACCGCTGCATGGCCCGCCGCCTCCCCCAGCGACATCCACACCGGTTCGTAACGCAGGCTGCAGAATCCCACATGCGTCGAACTCACCGCGCAGGACACCAGCAAATTATCCGCCAGACGCGGCACCATGACGCCGTAGGGAATCTGGTAGGGAGCGCTCGGTTGGTAAAATTCCCCTGAATGCTTGCCCTCAAACAAGTCACCCTGATGAGAAGTCCCGTGGCAATTCGGACCGTAATCCCCAATTGCCACCGCATCGGTATGAAGACTGGCGCGGGCCTCCCCAGCGATGCGCTCCGTGTGTTGTTGAGTGAACAGCGTCATACCAACAAGGCGACGCGCTTCCCGCACATACAACATTTCCGGCACGTGGTGACTGTCTTGAAACTCGTCCCGAGCAAAACCCCAGCTTCGGGCTTCATCCTTAAAATTTTGCGGGACAGCAGGATCGTTCTGCAAAAAATAAAGTAATCCCACCACCCAAAACCGGTGTGAGGCCACTATCCGTTCCCTAGCCGTGTTCAGAGCCAACCGTGAAAACGGTGGCCGCAGGAAATCGCGTTCCTTCCCATTTTGAATGGCGACTCCAGCATCACCGTCCGGCCAAGCCAGATTGCCTCCAGGAATGGAAAGACGCACTGGGGCTCGGGGTACGTCATTAATATCAAACTTGCCGTTGGGAAGATGCGGCAACGTCGCCATAAAAAGTGCGGGCGCCCCAGCAGCAAATAAAGCGGGGATCTTTCCGGATTCGAGCAAAGGCACAATTCCCTCAAAAACCTCCCGTCGATACCCTTCCGGGCGACGAGCCATCACGCGGTTGTCGGCCTTTTGAGTCATGCAAAGCCTAAAGTTATAACCTTGCAACTCATCGTCAGCCCTTAGCGGTGCCAACATTTCGCCGTACTCCGCCCTACCCTCACGGCCGATTTTGTAAGGCATCCCCACCGCCGCTAAAAGATCCCCTTCATATGTCGCATCGATAAAATAATGAGCAGCAATAGGATGCCCCATCCCAGCCGCATCCCAAAATAGCGCCACATCCACCGAGCGCATTGCACTTTGCCCAGACTCCCCCGATCCACCGAAACTGCAACGGACCGCCTCAAGCTGCCAGTTGCGACGCACCTGCACATTCGGCAACTCCGCTAACATTGCCTCAAAAGTAGCCAGATTCACCTTCGGCTCGCCGTTAGTCCCTCGCAGAGAATCACTCACTTGCAAAGAATCCGCTCCATACTCCTTGCGATAATGACTTTCCACCCTGCGAGCGAATTCCAGAAACGAGCCATTCAAGCTTTCAAACGTCCGGAAATCCGAGTGTGAGAGCCCATGAGTGAGCATCCCCCCAACCCGACCCGAAGACTCCACAAGCATCACGCGCGCTCCGTCCCTTCCCGCTGCCACTGCCGCTGCGATCCCGGAGGGCGTCGCTCCGTAAACCAGAACGTCGAACTCCTCCGCCCGTAGATCGCCCAGAAAAACAAAGCTCACAAACAGGTAAAAAAGCAGATGAATCCGAGCGCGCATGAGGCCGAGTTTGTAGGATCGCCTCAGTGCGTCAAGACGCTCTTCGGCCGTGGAAAGGCCGCCTCTACCAAGACGCAAAAGGAACGGATGCGATGTGGGCCCCAACGGCCGCTGTCACGGGTTTAGAAGCTCTACTTTCAACGCTTGGTCATCGCCAATCCCATCGCCGCGGCGTAAATTTTTTTGACGCGACAACTCCTCGCTGCTCCATCTTGAAGATTAACTGAATGAATCCCACCTGCTCCCCTGCCCTTCATCTTGCCTACTGCCAAAATATTCATCCCGGTGAAACTTGGGAAGAGCACTTTTTGGCACTCAGCGAAAAGGCTGTTGCGGTTAAAATCGCCTTACACTCCGACGGACTTCTCGCCCCGGATGCTCCGTTCGGTCTGGGCTTGCGGCTGAGTGCCTACGCTGCAAAAGAACTTCAGGCTGAGGCTTCCATACAGCAGGGCAGCGCGCTGTTTGAGGCGGCTCGACTTTACCCATTTTCCATTAACGGGTTTCCCTTTGGAAAGTTTCACAAAGGTCCCGTTAAAGAAAATGTTTACGCACCCGACTGGCGCTCCGCGGATCGCCTTCAATACACCATGGACCTCGCAAACGCGCTGGCTTCCTGGCTTCCAGCAGGTGGGGTCGGCAGCATCAGTACCGTGCCGGGTTCCTACGCAACGTGGATTAAAGAAAAGGAAGATGCACTCCAAATGGCGCGCACCCTCGGTCACGCTGTGGTTCATCTGGCAACTTTAGAGCGCACCACCGGTCGCCTTGTCCACCTAGGTCTAGAGCCCGAACCGGATTGCTTTTTGGAAACAACGCCCCAGACCCTTGAGTTCTTCCACAACACGCTTCCCGAAGGCGCTTTGCCCATCCTGAAGACTGCCCTCGGTGTGAACCAAACTGCTGCCCTCGAACTGCTCCACAGACATCTCGGAGTCTGCTTTGACACCTGCCATGTCGCACTCCAATTCGAAGAGCCAGCCACCGCATTGCGCGCCTATCGCGACGCAGGAATCCGCATTTCCAAAATCCAACTCAGCGCCGCGCTCCGCACCAAAGCCTCTCCGGAAGCGATCACTGCGCTTGCCTCCTTCCAAGAGCCGACGTATCTGCATCAGGTCAAAGCCAGACGTGAGAACGGAGAAATTCTTTCCTGGCCGGATCTTCCTGCCGCACTCGCCGAACTCCCCTCAACTGCGGATCTCGACGAGTTACGGGTTCATTTTCACGTGCCGCTTTTTATCGCGCCCAACGCACCTCTTGCCTCAACGGCGGACACGCTCACTCCCGCCTTTTGGGAACTCGTGCGCTCGGGAATTTGTCCGCATTTAGAGATTGAGACATACACCTTCGATGTCCTTCCACCCGAGGTACATCCTGGCGACATCATCCGCAGTATAGCGGAAGAGTATCGCTGGGTTCTCAACCATCTGGCCGACGCGAGTAACGGATCAGAGAGTCTTTAAAAACTTTACCATATCCGCGACCTTCGGCGTCTTGGCGGTTCGCACATAGAAACCAGAGGTGGCTACGCCCAGTTGCAAGCTCTGGGCGAGATCAAGCCCGAGCATACAGCCGGTACAGAAACCGGCGTTGAAATGGTCGCCAGCCCCAGTGGTGATCTTCGGCTTGGGCGTGTAGGGGCCTTCCACAAAAGTCGCTCCTTGAGCGTTCGCCGCTGCCGCAAACTGAGTGGGATGAATCACTACGGTGTGGACCCCGAGAATCTCGCGCAGACGCACGGCATGGGCAGTCACAGCGGCGTGGGTCTCTTCGGGCTGGCGCACGCCGAGCACGTCGCCGGCTTGAAAACTCTCACGCAAGTTTAAGCCGAGAATCACCCGAAAATGTTTTTCGAACTTGGCGATCTGCTTAAGCACTTCAGCAATGTCTTCCGAGGAGCGTTTTGCGGGATCTGCCAAGTCAAAGAACATCAACCTTTTCTCGCCCTTTAATTGCGGGGCGATAACGCTGCTGACCTTTTGAAAGATGCCCTTCATCTGGGTGAGCATCGTCCAGTTCACCATCGCAATGAGGTTGCTGCGTTGGAATATTTTCACCAACTGCTTCTCCGGCACGTGCTTCAAAAGGTTCACCCAATTCACTTCTCGGAGACTCTCGTGCTTTCCAAACATCAACTTGCCGTCGTCAAACTCAATGGCGTCGGTGTAACCGGGCTCCGCGATGGAATGCACTTCAGCCGTTTTCGCAAAGTCAGCGAAGACCGGATGCAACGTCGGATTCCCCAAGTTCCCCAAGTAAGTCACCCCACTTCCATAAGCGCCCAACGCATTCGCCATGATCGGTCCGTTGCCGCCCAGCTTGCACATCTGCACCACCATTTCCATGTTCGCACTCAACCCAGCCGCGTCCGAAACGCGTTCAGCAAACTCCTTTATGGTGTTTAAGCGAGTGTACTTACTCGCTGATTCACGGCTTTTGACCACGTGAAGTATGTTGTCCACAAACCCGTCGAAGCCCACTAGAACCCTGCTTCCCTCCAGCTGAGAACTACCTGTTTTAAGGGATGTTGCGACTTGAAGCGGTAGAGAACGGAGCGAAGACATAAGAAGATTTGAGCGAATTAAAGAAAGACAGGAAACAATTATTTCGAAGCGCGGGGAACTGGGGTGAGAAGCCCCGTTGCACCAAGCCATTCGCCCACACGCTGCGGCCAGCGACTCACCGGGGAGTCTCCCTCACGCATTCCAAATCCGTGTCCACCTGATTGAAAAATGTGCAGCTCGGCGGGAAGGCCAAGCTTTTTGTACTCCAGATAAAGCAGCGCGCTCGCAGCCGCACTCGTACGCCCCTTGTCGTCATGCGCGTGGATGACACACAGTGCTGGGGACTTCGGCGTCACCTTGATCGTTGGTAAAAGCGTATAATTATCCTCTGCACCGACCAAGTACGCAGGATAGATCGGGATAAGAAAGTTAGGCGTGGCATCATCCACGTCCAAAGCGGGATCCTGGCGGTACGTACGGTCGTTCGGGGAGAGGGCAGTCATCACTGCAAGATGGCCTCCAGCGGAAAAACCCAAAATCCCGATGCGCTGTGGATTGATGCCCCACTCTACGGCATGATGACGCACGATGCCGACCGCGCGCTGCGCGTCTTGAAGCGGCTCAAAGCCCGGAGTTTTTTCTCTTACTGGCACGCGATATTTAAGCAGGATACCAGTCACGCCCAAAGAGTTAAGCCACTCGCAAACCTTGGTACCTTCGTGCTCGATCGCAAGAATCCCATACCCTCCACCCGGACACACAATCACTGCGGTGCCATTGGGCTTTTCGGGAGCGAACACACTCAAGGTTGGCTCGGATACGTTGGTCACGCGCAACACGTCCCGCTCACCTTTGGGTTCGATGCGCTTCTCCGCTTCGATCACTACGCCCTGTTTCTCGGGAGCGCCCTCGGGCCACAACTTCACAACGATGGGCTCCGCCGCGCGCGAGGAAGCGGTAAGGAAAGGAAGGAGAAAGAGAAGTACGGATGGCAGAAGTTTCATGGGAGGGGATGTGTGGCGAATCTAGCCATATGAAAATCCAGAGCAAGCAGACAGCAAAAAGCCGCCCGAAGTTCCCTTCGAGCGGCCCTTTTATTAGCGGAATCTAATTCGCCAACTACTGGAGTTGGTTACTTGCCGCCTTTTTTTGCTGGAGCCTTCGCTTTCGCAGCGGGCGCCTTGGATTTGGACGCCGGCTTTGCTTGCGCAGCCGCTGCACGTGCGTCTTCGATGGCAGCCTGTGCCGCCGCGAGACGCGCCACTGGCACGCGGTAAGGCGAGCAGCTCACGTAGTCCAGCCCAACACGATGGAAGAACTTCACCGACTCGGGGTCTCCACCATGCTCGCCGCAAATCCCCAACTTGATGTTGGGACGCGTCGCACGGCCTTTCTCAATGGCGATCTTCACCAACTGCCCCACGCCGCTTTGATCCAAAGTCGCGAAGGGGTTCTTGGAGAACACTTCGTTTTCGATGTAAGCGTTGAGGAAATTGCCCATGTCGTCGCGGCTAATACCCAGTGCCGTCTGAGTCAAGTCGTTGGTTCCGAAGCTGAAGAACTCCGCCGTGTGAGCGATGTCATCGGCTGTCAAAGCGCCACGAGGCACCTCGATCATGGTCCCCACCTGGTAGGAAAGTTTCACCTTCTTTTCCTTCTGCACAGCGGCAGCCACCTCGTGCACAATCGCCACTTGGAGATCGAGCTCACGCTTGAAGCCCACCAACGGAATCATCACCTCGGGCTTCACTTTGATGCCCTTTTTCTGCACATCAGCCGCGGCCTCAAAAATGGCGCGCGCTTGCGTCGCGGTAATTTCTGGATATGCGATACCCAGACGGCATCCACGATGTCCCAACATTGGGTTCTGCTCATGGAGCGCTTCTACGCGGGCGGTTACCTGCTCGACCTTGAGACCAAGCTTGGCAGCGAGGTCGGCTTGGGCCGCGCGGTCATGAGGAACGAACTCATGCAACGGCGGATCGAGCAGACGAATCGTGGCGGGGAAGCCTTTAAGTGCCTTGAAGATCCCAGCGAAATCTGCCCGCTGGTAGGGAAGAATTTTCGCCAGTGCCTTTTCGCGATCTTCTTTTTTGTCCGCAAGAATCATCTCACGAACCGCGTCGATACGGTTGCCTTCAAAGAACATGTGTTCCGTACGGGTGAGTCCGATACCGGTGGCACCGAAGGCCATCGCGTTGGAGGCCTGCTCAGGCGTATCCGCGTTCGTACGCACCGCAAGGCGCGTGGCTTTGGAGCACCACTTCATGAGCTGCTGGAAGTTTTGGAACTTCTCAGTCTTCTGCGCCCGCTTGTCTCCGTTGATGGTGCCTGTAATGATTTCGCTAGGCGAAGTCTTCAAACGGCCACCGTAAACGATGCCACTAGTGCCGTCGATGGAGAGGTAGTCCCCTTCTTTGAACACCTGACCCGAAATGGTCACCGTCTTCTTGGCGTAATCAATCAGCACATCTCCAGCGCCGCAGATACAGACCTTGCCCATCTGACGTGCCACCAACGCTGCGTGAGAGGAAACGCCACCCTTCGCGGTCAGAATCCCCTCGGCGGCAATCATGCCGCGCAAGTCTTCTGGTGATGTTTCGTTGCGCACCAAAAGAACATGCTCTTTGCCGTCCTGAGCAGCGAGAGCGGCGCGATCGGCGTTGAGATAGATTTTGCCCGAGGCAGCGCCAGGGCCGGCTGGGAGGCCTTTTGCGAGAGCCTTCGCCTTTTTGACTTCAGACGGATCAAAGATCGGAGCCAGCAACTGGTCGAGCTGATCAGCAGGGTTGCGCAACACGGCGGTCTCCCAGTCGATGAGCTTTTCCTTGTACATGTCCATGGCGAACTTGAGCGCGGCTGCGGCCGTGCGCTTACCGTTACGCGTCTGGAGCATGAACAATTTGCCTTCTTGGATCGTGAACTCGATGTCCTGCACGTCCTTGAAGTGCTTCTCCAACTTTTTACGCACAGCCATGAGCTCCGCGAAAGGCTTGGGCATTTCCTTTTGCAAACGAGACACCGGCTCGGGAGTGCGTACTCCTGCCACAACGTCCTCGCCTTGCGCGTTCATCAGAAACTCACCGTAAAACTCGTTCTCGCCGTTAGCGGGGTTCCGAGTGAAAGCGACGCCTGAACCCGAGGTCGGGCCGGTGTTGCCATAAACCATCGCCTGCACGTTCACCGCCGTGCCCCACGCTGCGGGGATGTTGTACTTGCGGCGATAGACTACGGCGCGATCGTTCATCCACGAGCCAAAAACAGCTCCGATTGCTCCCTTGAGCTGCTCGTAGACGCCTGAAGGAAAGTTTTTTCCGGAACGATCCTTCACAAGTTTTTTGAAACGCACCACCAACTCCTGCTGATCTTCGGCCGTCAATTGACTGTCTTCGATATCCGCGTGGTAGCGTTCGTGTTTGAGTGCGTGAATCACTTCCTCGAAGGGTTCGTGCTCCTCGCCTTCGCCCTTCTGCACGCCCAACACCACGTCGCCGTACATCTGCACAAAGCGGCGATAGCAATCCCAAGCGAAACGCTCGTTATTCGTCGCCGAAGCCAGCGCTTTCACGGTTTCGTCGTTCAGACCCAAATTCAAAATCGTGTCCATCATCCCGGGCATCGAATCCCGCGCCCCAGAACGCACCGCCACAAGAAGCGGCAGTTGTTTGCCATCGCCGAACTTGGAACCCATGATGCGTTCCATATTCGCCACGCCCGCTTCAACTTGCGCCTGCAACACTGCAGGGTAGGTGCGATTGTGGTCGTAGAAATACGAGCACACCTCCGTTGAAATCGTGAATCCGGGAGGCACTGGCAAACCAATGAGCGTCATCTCTGCAAGGTTGGCTCCTTTGCCACCCAATAACGCCTTCTGGCTTCCGTTGCCGTCGGCGTGACCGTCACCCCAAGTGTAAACGTATTTTATACCCTTTTGCGCCGGTGCATTCACCGGTGCTTTCGGAGTGGATTTGATGGCGGCGGATTTGGCCGCTGTTTTTTGGGCGGCACCGCTTTTGGCGGCTGGTTTGGCTGATTTGGCTGATTTTGGCATGTGAATTATGTTAATAAAAAGTGGCTCGAACCGGAGCTCCATTCATTTTTGGAAGCAATCAATGGGCAGATGGACGGGGCGCACTATACAATCTCAAGCCGTGAGGCTTTGCCACAAAGCGCATTGCATGTCCACACCTTCGCCACTTTCGAGTCTTAGAATCTCCTATTTCTTCGGATTAAATTATAAAAAAAACGTAGAGTCCCGCCATTAGTGGCGCGCCGAGGAATCTGAAACTCACACATTAACAAACTCTTTGTCAGAGTTTTACAGTTTTTAGAAACCAAGCGCATTGCTCGTTACCACCGTTTTAAGAACCGACGGGTCGAACTTACGCCTCGCCAAGCCTCTCAGTAAAATCCCCAGACTTGAACCGAGACGCTATCCCTGCGAGTTCCGCTTCCGATTCAGTGACGTCACTGCACAGGTGCGCGCATCGGAAATGCATGGCTTTTACCGCTTCTTTCGCATGTCGCTCTTCCTGTACACTCCTCCCTCCTCATGCAAACCTTCGTCATCGGCCATCGGAATCCTGACATGGATTCTATCTGCGCAGCAATTGGTTACGCGGAATTTAAGAAACTTTCGGGGCAGCTCGATGTCGTAGCCGCCCGTTGCGGAAACACCAACGAGCGGATTGATTTTGTCCTAAAAAAGTTTGGGTTTCCCTCCCCCCTGCTCCTGACCGACCTCACGCCGAGGGTTCAAGACGTCATGCAACCCAAAGTGGTGTGCGTGAGTGCCTCCTCCCCAGTCTATGACGCGATCCAACTCATCGACCAAAAAAATCTGCGAGGGCTTCCAGTTGTGGATGAAGTGGGGCGCTGCCTTGGCCTGCTTAGTTCTTTCAAAATCACGCACTTGCTATTCCCCTCTCGGGATGATGCGAACTCCGCGCGCATGGTCACAGCCTCGCTTTCGGATATCGTCAACACCTTCGGCGGAACGTTGGTTGCGGGCAATTTGGAGACCGAGCCCAAAGAACACTGGCTGATGGTTTGTGCGATGGCGCAGGATTCTTTTGTCGCTCGACTGCAGCGTTACACGGATAAAAGCGTCATTTTGTTTGTGGGTGATCGCCCTCATGTGCAGGAACTTGCGATTGAGGAACAGGTACAGGCCATCGTCGTCACTGGGGGCCTCGCCGTTCCGGAAACTATTATCGCAGCCGCCCAACTCGCTGGGGTCACTGTGATTTCCTCTCCCCACGACACCGCGTCGACAGTGCTTCTTTCACGCGGCGCGGTTCGGGTGGGACGGATGATCCAGACGGAATACGCTTCATTTCATCGGGATACGCCACTGGAAGAGGCGCGGCAAGCGGCAGCTGAAAGTGGGCAGTTCATCTTTCCCGTGCTGGATGACAACGGGCTGCTGGTGGGGATTCTTTCGAAATCGGACTTTATCAAACCCATTCCACGCCAGCTTATTCTGGTGGATCACAACGAGCTCACCCAAGCCGTTCGAGGCGCGGAGGACGTGCCGATTGTGGAAATTATCGATCACCACAAGCTGGGCGGCTTTTCGAGCCACACCCCTATATTGTTCTGGAACAATCCATTAGGATCTACAAGCAGCATCGTTGCCCTGTGCTTTCAAAACGCGGGCATCCCCCTCCCTGCTCCCATCGCAGGACTCCTAATGGCCGGGCTTATCGCAGACACCCTCAACTTGACTTCGCCCACCACAACCGCAACGGACCGCCGTCTGCTCGAGCACCTCTCCGCCCTCGCGAATGTGGAGCCCGGTCAACTGGCCTCAGAAATTTTTGCCGTGGGATCGCCTTTGCTGACCATGTCTCCAGCTCAGGCCATCGGCGCGGATTCCAAGGTTTACAAAGAAAACGGGCATCGCTTTAGCGTAGCTCAAATTGAGGAACTCTCTTTCGCACACTTTCCAGAAAAACGGGACGCACTACTGGAGGAACTTGAAAAGCAGCGGGTTAAGAATCATTTTTTATTCTCCTCGTTACTCGTTACCGACATCAACGAGCAAACCTCCTTGCTCTTGGTTCGCGGCGATGCCTCGTTTCTTCATACCATCGACTACCCCGAAAAAGCGCATTTTATCTGGGAACTGTCTGGCGTGGTTTCGCGCAAGAAACAGCTTCTCCCGTACCTGCTCCAGTGCGTGGCGAAGATGCGCGGCGCGTAGGTACGTCTATTCGCCGCGTGAGCCGTAACTGATGTTGCCGGTACGAGAAACTGCAATCGGGAGTTCCTTAGTGTTATGAGGATCATCCGTAAAATACTCGACTTGAAGAATCACCGTATTGGGCCAGCCCAAACCCATGCTGTTGATTCGCACAAATCCGGAATTTAAAGGACGGCCACCAGAGGATGCGACCTTCAGAATTCTTTGTTGAACGTGGTCGATCTCCGTCCACTTGCCGTTTTTTCCCTTGAGATAGAGATGGACGATACTGGCTTTCGTCTCTGGTTGCTCGTTGGCCCCCACAAGCCAGCCCTCTTCGATCTCGAAAGGTTTGCCTGAGCTGGGATCCTCCGAAGAGCCCAAAATCCCCTTACCCGGAGGCAATGTAAACCTCTGGCCGTTAGGAAAACGAAGGATTGTCATTCCAGTCTCTTCCCGTGTGACAGTGATACCTGTGGCGGCTGCTGTGGATGAAGACGCTTCCGGCGTGGATGGCGTGCTGGCTTGCACGGGTCGCGGATTAGAATCAGCGGAAAGGCAGAGGCGGTCGGCAAGTTGCTCGGCAGCGGTGTTGCCATTCTTTGCATCTCCCGCCACCTGCCCAACGACGTGAGAGTTCTCGCCGTCCAGTTTGACCACCACTAGGGTGTCATACTTTCTTTTTGAAGACTCCTGATTTTCAGAATACATCCGGAAAATTATCGCATGAGGAATAAACTGATTCCCCTTCCGCACGCCCCGCCACTGGACCACGTGGTTTGCTTTCCATGGCCGAACACCCGGACACGCAGCGAAAATTTCGCTCATAAGACGAACCGTGCGCTGCCCTACTTGTAGTTCAATCCAAGAACGATCATCCGAAGGACTGTAGATGATCTGATATCCACCGAAGCCCGGACATAAAAAGGCCCCCTCAGCCTCTCCGCTTGTAATACGCTTCGATTTTTGAGGGTCCGTACTGGAGAACTCCGAGGTGGAAGCGGGGGCGGCTGCTGCAGCGAGTGTGGCTGCTGCACAAGCTGATACAACAACGAGGGATGAAGGGAGTCTCATAAAAAAGGGGGATTTCAAGCCAATTATGGAACGGCTACATCTGATGCGCAATTTTCAATTCACACACCGCAAATCACGACCTCCCCTTTGCGACTGCTGCGGCGACTTTTCGCAGAGATGTATCTCGCTGACTTGCTTGTTGGATACAAAAAATTACGCGGAACGCGGCACCGCTAAAAGCGCCAGCATCCGCCCCGTGCGCCCCTGCTCCATTCGATACGAATAGTACCGCGTCAGATCCGACCCGGTGCACTTCACGAAATCCACTACTTGCGAAACGCCCAGCTTCCGGCACTGATCCCGGATTTCCGCTGCGAAGTCCACCTCGTATAAAGGCGGTCGGATGCACGCGGAAAGCACGATGGTCAGGGCCTCAGGACGGGAAGCGAAACTTCGCTGCATCAATTCGATAGTCGCCGGTACCACGCCCAACCGCGTCCCCTTAGCACCTGCGTGAGCGAGCGCCACCGCTCCGTTTTTCGAGTCGACGACAAACACCGCGCAACAATCCGCGACGTAAATGCCAAGGCACACGCGCGAATCGTTGGTCACTAAAGCATCCACATCCGAATAGTGATGCCCCAGCTCAAAAGTAGCCTCCGCCACTCCAGCGCCATGCACCTGCTGCGCCATGCACAAACGCATCCCCGCAAAGCCTAATTCCCGCCTCAACTCCGCGTGCGCCGGAGCCAAACGCGCCACCGCCTCCTCGCGCTCCACAGCGACGTCTATTCCCAGTTGCCGAAGCGCAAATCCGTGCGGCGCCCCAAGCACATCCAACGCCCCACAACGCTCTGCCCGCACACGCGTTCCAGCGTCATACCAACTCCCACTCACGGCTTCTTTTTTGGCTCCGCTTCCCCCGCCCGCTGCGCCGCCTTGCTCAGAACTTTCTTTCCAGTCGCCTCCAGCGGATCCTTAAACGCCTCGACGTACTCCGTATCCGTGGCCGTCGCGCGATCAAACTCCGCGAGCGAGCGCACATAGTCCGCGCGGGCCTGCACTTCCGTTGTCCGTGCACGAGTCAAAGCCACCCGGGCATCGAGCACCTCCAACTGCGTCCCCGCCCCCGCCGAAAGACGTTCCTGCGCGAGACGCAACGCCTCCACCGCCTGCTCCACGTTCTTCTGCTGACTTTCAACCGTCTCCCTGTACTGCAGCAAATCGGCGTGCGCTTTCTGCACTTCCAACTCAACAGTTCGCAGCGCATCATCGTACCCTGCCGTAGCGGATTGCATACGCGCCTTTGCCTGAGCCACTTGGCCGCTGGTTTCCAAGGAATCAAATATCTTCCACGAACCTGTTATCCCCAAAAAATACCCCTGCACCGAGGCGTCCAGAGCTTGAGAAGAGCTCTTTTGCAGCATCTCCAACCCGCCGGTGGCATCGATGCGTGGTTTGTAACCAGACTGCGCTCCGATCACTTTTTCCTTTTCAATCAGGATCTGCTGCCGCTGCGCTTTGAGCGACGGCCTGCGCGCAATTGCCAAACTCAACGCCTCTCCCAAATCAAATAAACGTGGGCTGATCCGCAATTCCCCAATGCACTGAAATCCCGGTTTTCCGTTCTCCGAAGGTTCCAGTGCCAAAATTTTGGCTAACTGCAGTTTAGCAATTAGAAAGTCGTTTTTAGCCCGAATGAGACCAGGTTTGACATTTGCCGCCTCCACCTCGGCACGCAATACGTTGAAGCGCGGCACGGTGCCCGCCTCAAAGCGGTTTTGAGCGTCCTTGAGTTGCTGAGCTGCGAGTTCGACAGACTCTTGCGCAACCTTCACAAGCGCCTCGGCCACTAGGACCTGTGAAAACTGTTGCCGCACTTGACCCACCACTCGATCCACCGCGTCCCGCAGGGAGTAGTAGGCGGCATCTTGGGTCAGCCTCGCTGCCTTAATATTAGAGCTAACCAGGCCGCCCGAATAAATGACCTGCTTTACTTCCAGAGCGATTCGCCAAGACTTGTTTTGCGTGAAGGCGTTTGCCGCACCCTGTGAAACTATCCCAGCGTCCGTCTGATTGTAATTAGCGGCCAAAGCGAGATGCGGAAGAGCAAGAGCCCGCACTTCCACCACTTGCCCATGAGAGCGTTCCAACTCTCGCAACGCCTTAAGCACTTCGGGATTCTGACGCACCGCCAGATCGACCGCCTCATCCACGTTCAAAGTCCCATTTAACTGCCGCACGGGCTGCTGATTAAACACTTCCAGTCCCTTAACCCCAAGCGGAGCCTCCGCCGCCTTAAGCGACAGAGGCAGCATAGCGCTCAACCAAAACGCACTGATCACGGTGGAGTGAATTCTCATCGAATGTATTAGTCTGCGTGAAAAATAGTGTGGGAAGCAACCGCCGATCAGCGAGCGCTTCAAGAGAAATAATTTACCCCTCAAACACATTACCCACGCGGTGCGCCACTTCCTGACCGGTTTGCTAAAGAACGCTTAGACTCTTAAATTCTGCGATTCTAAGTTCCTTGTTCAGATTTCTGTTTCCTTCTGCGAGGGCGTGCAGGCACCGGCTTGGGAAGCTCATCTGTCGGTCGAAACGGAACCACAAAAGCGTCGTGAAAAGTGTACGCATTCTTGAAGTCTTCTATGGAATCTTTGTCAGATTTACCGAAGGTCCCCAAAGCGATCAGTTGGTAAACCATATCGCCAAAATCTTCGCACTTCGTAATCCCCCAGTAACCAAACACAGTCGGCACCATCGGGCCAAACTGCCGGAGCGCATGTTCTCGTACTCCATCCAAGAGTTGGTGCGCGGTGACATGGCCCACAATGCGAGGCTTGTGCTTTTTACCATCGCCGGTGATCAACTCCAGGGACTCCTTCAAAAAATGATAGGCGTTGCGATCAAATCTGGAGTCTGACTCCAAAATCCGTTCCACTGCGGCAAAGAAATCAAGTTTGAGCATGGATGAAAAGTGTCCGAGGTTATAAAGGCCGGTTGAAGACCCTTAGCCGAGGACGCTAGCATCCTTGGAAGATCAGTCAACCGCCTCCCCTATGAAACGCCCGCGTCATTCCCTGCGCCCCTTAATCCTCGGCCTCCTCGCCCTAGGTTCTCTCCACACGTCGTTCCCCAAACTCCACGCGGAAGACTGGGCGCAGTGGCGAGGCCCTGAATTCAACGGCTCCACGACGGAAAAGGGCTTGCCCAGCCAGTTCTCCAAAGAAGCAGGGGTCCTTTGGTCAGCTCCCATGTCCGGCCCCAGTGCTTCCACCCCCATCATTTTTGGGGACCGCGTCTTCCTCTCCTCCGTGGACAAGGACAACCAGTCTACGCACGCCCAGTGCCTCAACCGCACTAACGGCAAAGTACGCTGGGAGACGAAGATTTCCGATGGCCTGCGCCGAGATGAACGCAGCAATTATTCCTCTCCCTCGCCGGTCACCGACGGCAAAATCGTCATCTTTTTCTACGGTAACGGCGACCTCGCCGCCTTTGACTTGGATGGCAAGCCGCTTTGGCGTCGAAACATCGAACAGGATTACGGCGAGTTCGCCTTCCAATGGACCTTCTCTGCAAGTCCTCTTCTCTTCCAAGGACGCCTCTATCTCCCCGTCCTCCAACGCGATCAACCCGTGCATAACCGAGGCAAGGAGGGAGCTGAATCCTTCCTCTTATGCATCGAGCCAGCCACAGGAAAAACCCTTTGGCGTCATGTGCGCTCCACCGAGGCGCAGGCGGAATCCCGCGAGGCCTTCACCACGCCGATTCCTTACGAGGTTGCGGGCAAATGGCAGATTATTTTGGCCGGAGGAGACATGCTTTCCGCCCATGATCCTGTCTCAGGGGACGAAATCTGGCGTTGGGGAACTTGGAACCCAACGCGCATCGGCCACTGGCGTCTGGTGCCCTCACCGGTAGCGGGGGCGGGGCTCGTACTGGCCTGCGCACCTAAAAAGTCCCCAATTTTCGCCGTCAAACCCGGAGCAGGCGTTTTGGACGAAAAGGCCCTCGCGTGGACCACTTCAGATCGCGCTCTTTCTTCGGACGTGCCCACCCCCGCATTTGCCCAAGGAGACTTCTTTATCCTCTCCGACGTCGCAAAGAGCCTCTCGCGAGTGGCCCCCGATGGCACCATCAAGTGGACGGTTGAAACCCCGGGGCGCATCAAGTACGAGGCTTCCCCATTGGTCGCCGACAACAAAGTTTTCCTTGTGAACTTTAACGGGGACGTCGTCGTCGTAAACGCGCAGGACGGGACTCTTGTGCATCAGGCTGCCTTTGGAACTCCCGATGACAAACAAGTCCGCTCAATGATCGTTGCCTCAAACGGGCTGCTCTTTTTACGCACAGACACAATGCTTTTCTGTATCAGAAAGGATAAAGATTCTAATGCTAAGTAATTCCTTGAGATTGAGATTAGATGACTCCTCAAATCTTTACTGTAGCGTATCGCCCTCGAATTTATCGATTTAATGCTCCCATTAGATTCTTGAATACAACCTGAACTAGTATTTGAGTAAATCGATCTTGACGCACGCCGCCCAATGGCATTATGCTAAAGAAGGAAAACTATTCACTTCGGTTCCATCCTCTCTTACCGCTCCCACCCTTTATTCAAATGAGCATCCCTAGAATCGCCATCAACTCAGACGCTTCGGCCATATCGCAGATTTCAGGTACCGCCCAGTTTGCGAGCTACTTTTCCAACCTTGCGAAAGCGGTTGATTCCGGCGATTTAGGAAGTTCCAGAACAGCGCTAGCTGAACTTCTCAAAGCCACTGCGTTTTCCGCAGGCTCTGGAATGGACGCGATTAACCAATCCAGCACTTTCCGGCAAGCCTTCGACGCACTGCGTAACGAAGTGCGTTCTGGGGACATGAACGCGGCTCAAGCTGCACTTGCAAATCTCAGACAAACGTTTGGCGCGCCCGTCGATTCGGTGGCTGGAACGGATCTGAGGAACATTAAGGTGGCCCCCAGCGCGGTGGCGGGTACCGATCTGCGCGCCATCCAGATTGCCCCCGGCATGGTTGCGGGCACCGACCTGCGAGCAATCAAAACCACTCCCGGAGCCATCGGCGGCACTGATTTCCACGCTATTAATACTTCCAAAGCCCCCACTGGAGCCATTGCAGGAACGGATCTTCGCACGATCAAGACGACCCCGTCCTCGATTGCTGGGACTAACTTGGGAGCATAGTGCGTTTGTAGGCCGGCTGCTGCTGCAGTCAAATTTGACTCTGCTCCTGCAAAGTTCTGCTAAAGTCAGCGCTCTTGCTCAGTTAACTTTCAGGCTCCTCAACCAACGAGTCTAATCCCTCGTCGCCCTCTTGAGAAACCGGCAGCCGGAACCACACCTTGGCGCCAGAACCGGGCGAACTAAGCGCCCCGACTTCTCCCCCGTGCCCTGCCACAATGTGTTTCACGATGGAAAGCCCCAGACCTGTGCTGTGCCCCGCGCCTCTGTCGGAAGCGGCGCCCCTCGACCTGTCGGCACGATAAAACCGCTCAAAGATGTGAGGCAAGTCACGCTGCGCAATACCGCTCCCGTTATCTTCGACACTCACACGCACCCAGGCATCGGCTTCCAAAAAAGCGCGCACCAAAACCCGCCCGCTAGACGCCCGGGAATGCTTGAGAGCGTTCTCCAACAAATTGTGCAGCACCTGTTCCATGCGCATCCGGTCCACTCGCACTAATGGTAATACGTCGGGCGCTTCTACACTCACCGCAATGGCCGCCCCAGTCGTTCTCACTTTCCAGTCCTCCACCAACGCGCGGATCAGTTCCCCAGGCTCGAGACGTTCCCAACGAAACGTCTCTTTGCGAGCCTCCAGACGAGCGATCGCCAACAAGTCCTCCACCAACGCGTTAAGCCGCTTGGAGTGTTTGAGAATGATCGAGTAAACTAGGCTACGCTCGGACTCTGGAAGATCGGGAATATCAATGAGATTTTCGACGTACCCCTGAAAAATTGCGAGTGGCGTACGCAATTCATGCGACACATTGGCCACAAACTCCCGGCGCACCTGCTCCAATTCCATCAACCGCGTCACGTCACGAAACACAGCCAAAACCCCAGGGCGCCCTCGCACGTCGCTCATCGGCACGGCGCGCACGGTGATGAAGCGACTGCGCTTTCCGGGCATCATTTCCAACTGCCGCTCCATGGTGTCCCGGGAGCGTAACACTTCTTGGAGAAGACGATGCACATCAGGCTCTCGGAGCACCTCGAGCACAGACTGTTCCAAGGGGCTCTTTTCAAGGCCAAACACTGCGTTAAAAGCCGGGTTAGCTAGGCGTATTTTCTGGCGCTCATCGGTCACCAACACCCCTTCCTCCATACTAGAAAGTACCGTGCGTAGACTGAACTCTTCATGCTCAATCCGCTGACGCATCTCCTCCTGAACCGCGCCCAGCTTCGATAACTTCGACAACAATTCCTCGTGCACAGAGTCCACACCGGCCACCGAGAGAGCCGCTTGCACGTTCTCCCGCTCCGCTAGAATATCCAGCGCGCGCCCCAACCGCGCCACTCGTCGGCGCTCAAACAAAACCTTCAGCCCCCAGCCTGCCGAAGCGACAAGACAGCCCACCTGCCAAAATATCTCGTTCCCCTCACTCATCTCTTCCGCCCCCCAACGACAAACAGCAACGCCTCAGATTCCACAAAGCGAATCTCAACAAACTTTGCCACTGAGGCGCGAATCTTCATCGTCCGCCCGCGACCATTCGGTAACCAAACCCGCGCACCGTTTCGATCAAGTCAGAGGACGTCCCCAACTTCTCCCGCAACCGCCGTATGTGCGTGTCCACCGTGCGCGTATCAATCACACTTTCATATCCCCAGACATCGTTCAAAAGCACTTCACGACTTTGCAACCGCCCACAACGCTCCATCAAGACGCTTAGCAACTTGAACTCCGTGGCAGTGAACTCCGACTCTTTACCATCGACCTGCACTTGATGTCGGATTCTATCCACCTTAATTCCACCAACTTCCAACTCATCGGCATGTGCAGGAACCGTATCCATGCGCCGCAGCACCGACTGTACACGCAACACAATTTCCCTAGGGCTAAACGGTTTTGTTACATAATCATCAGCCCCTAACTCCAAACCCACGATACGATCCACCTCATCAGCCTTCGCCGTGAGCATCACCACTGGGATGCGCGCCGTTTGGGGAGATTGCTTTAAAAGCTTGGTCACTTCCAAACCGCTGAGCTTTGGCATCATCAAATCTAACACCAAAAGTGAAGGCAACTCTTCCCGCGCAACTTTCAGAGCTTGCTCGCCGTCTTCTGCCTTGAGCACCTCAAATCCAGCTCTTTGTAAATTGAGGGCCAATAAATTCAACACATCAGGCTCATCATCAGCCACCAGAATTTTTTTGCGCGCAGGTGTAGGAGATACATTCATAAGATTTGTGTGAAAAAGCCGCCCCTCAGCGTTTGAAACTTATCTAACGGCGCGGTGTTTACTAAAATCTAACAGTCTCTCGCCTACTTCATTTCGCTCAAGACTCGCTCTGTAACAATTCCGTCATAGTTCAACAGGATTTGAGAAAATCTCGTTTACTAAGGCCCGCATCACTTAAAAGTTTCCCCAGCCCTCATGCGCCTCCAACCATCCCCAGAAGGAGATCCCGAAAGGCTTCGTGACCTCGCGTGGATGCAGGGCATTCAAAACGGCGATCAGGAGGCTTTCCGCGAACTCATTCTCGAATATCAGTCCCGCGTCGCAGGCGTCATCGCCCGCATGGCCGGCTCCTCTTCTGATGCAGAAGAGCTTACTCACGAGGTTTTTGTGCGTGTCTGGCGCTCCGCCCACCGTTACCAACCCTCCGCCAAACTCTCCACATGGCTGCTCACCATCGCCCGTAATCTCGTTCTCAACGAGATCCGCTACCGCCAGCGCCACCCCACCATTTCACGGGACATCGTCCGAGAAGACGGCCAATACCCCGAAGACTCCACGCCAGACACCGCTTCCGTCCCACCCGACGCCGCGTTACTCGAGAGCGAATTACAACAGGCCATTGACGACGCCCTGCAGCAACTCCCTGAAAACCAACGCACCGCCCTCGTCCTCCAGCGTTTTGAAGCTCTTTCCTACGAGGAAATCGCCACTCTTTTGGACGTAAGCGTTCCGGCGGTCAAAAGCCTACTTTTCCGCGCTCGAACCACACTTCGAGAGTTGCTCAAAGACTACTTGAATGAATAAAAATGCAAAGGTGCCGCTACTGGGCTTTAGCGACCACCCACCGCTCTTACCTATCAACCAGCAGCCTCGATGCAAAACCACGCCATCAAGCCGCTCTTGTAGAAAGATTCACTCACCTCAAAAACAAACGCTCAACTTCGCCTCACCTGTCCTGAAGACTGAAGCGAAGGGGCGCCTCAAACTGCGCCCCGTCAAAAGCATTGCTAACCTTGCAACGCCAACCGCCCTCTACAGCCGCCTTATCCAAGCGTGGAAAACCACTACTTCCAGCCACACTTACCGCCGAGGGACGCCCATTCGCATTCACCGTAATACGCAACAACACAACACCCTGCTCTCCTGCAGCCCGGGATTCGGCGGGATAATTCACCTGCGGGCGAACCTGATACAGCGGTTTTCCCAAAACCTTGCCCGAGGCGTCCCCCACCGTTCCCGCCGTCGTCCCCTTAGCTGGGATGGACTCGGCAGGTTTACCCGACGGTGGAGCTTTTACAGCGGCCACCGGAGGCTTCGGCTTAGGAGATAGAGGCGGCAGCTCTTTTGGAGACGGTGGCAGGCTCTTCTCTTTGGGCGAAGGCATCGGCTCTGGAACGGGAGTTGGAACGGGCGCTTCGGGAACAGATACGGGCTCTCGCGGAGGCACCACGAGAGCTGGCCCTGCCTCGGAAACCGTCTCCGAGGAGGCGCTTGAAGACTCCACGAGGGCCACTTCCACCGAATCGTCAAGCACCTGAATCCGGCCCGCCTCCTTCGGTTGATATTTCCACGCGTATAGAATTCCCGCATGAAAGCCTACCGCGAGTATCGCGCAAAAAAGCAAGGAGACGGCGCTTCGCGTGTCCGAATTTTGCGCGCTCATACCACGAAAGCCTTGGCTCATCGACCGGTTTGAGGGCGGGTTTCGAAGGCCACTTTTGAAATCCCCAGCTTGCGCGTCTCATCCAGCACGGCGATCGCAAGTCCCAGACGGGCGTTCTGGTCGCCGTTAATAAACACCTTTAACTCGGTATTCTGCGCCTTGAGTTTGCGCAACGCTTCCACCAACTGCTCCTGAGAAAGTTCCTGCTTATCAAGATAAAGCTGCCCCGCCTCGCTCAAGCTAATGGATACATGCTCCCTCCGATCCTCAGGCGTGCCGCTCGCAGCCTGGGGCACGACCACCGTGATTCCACGATTTTTCACCATCGAAAGCGACACCATCACGAAGGTCGCCAACAGAAAGAACATGATGTCGATCAGCGGGACGATCTCGATCCGCGCGTGCTTTTTGGGGAGGGTGCGGGGGATGTTCATGGGGGGCGTTCGTTGTTATTGGTTCGTTGTTGTTGGTTCTTTGTTCTTTGTTGTTGGTTATTTGTTATTTGTTGCGGAGAAGGAGTTCGATTTGGGTGGCGGCGTCCTGTAAGGCGAGGCGCGCTTTTTCTTCGCACGAGTTGAGATAATTGAAGGGCAACAGTGCCGTGATCGCCACGCCCAAGCCAAACGCCGTCGCCAACAACGCCTCGGCGATGCCCCCCGTAATTGCAGAGGGTGCGCCCAGTTCCGCGCCGCCGAGCATCCCAAAGCTGCCGATCATCCCAGTCACCGTCCCCAACAAACCCAACAATGGGGACAGCGTAATCAGCGTATCAAGCACGCCCAAGCCTCGCGAAAAACGGCGCAACTCCACGCTCGCCGCCGCTAACATCGCCTCCGGAAAGGCCCTCGGATACTTGAGCGCTTCCACAAGGGCGCGCGCCACAAAGTCCGTGCTGTTCGCTCCGAGTTTGATGGCGGCTGGAATATCGCCGCGCTCCACCCAGACTATCATGTCGCGCACCTGTCGCGGGTTGCGTCGAGAGGATTCCAGCAGCAGAAACAGCGCACGTTCCAGCGCCACGGTCAGCGCCACGATGGACGCAACGAGAATGGGCCACATGATGGGCCCGCCTTTCAAGAAAAGTTCGATCACAAAATCCTTCCGTTAATTTTGTTTACTGCGAGGGCGTGTCACAAAAAACAGGCCGACCCCCAATAACGCCACGAGCGCAGTGGCGCTGGTGAGAGCGACAAGTACCCAGTCGCGAACCGCTTTATCCGGGATAAAGGCCAGCTTGTGGAAGTTGCTAAACACGTTGGCCTCGAACTGGCGCCGGTCATCCGTGTGGCGCGTCACACTGCCTGTGGTGGTGCTGACGTAAACACGCGTGCCTTGGCCATCGGCGGAATCGAAGCGGTAGACTGGGAGAATGCGGAATATGTTGATGTACTCCCGATTGAAGCCGGTGAGGTAATCCGTCTTCTCGACTACTGCACCGCCCAGAAAAGCCGACGCAATTTCCGCCGCGTAACGTTCGTCTTGCGAGGCGTCCTCGTGCCCATCTTTTCCACTGAGGTAGCGGGGAGCCCCACCTTTTTGCGTGTAGATTTGATACCACGGTTCCCCCGAAATCCCTCGGACATTCACGGCCCGCACCGCCCCGGTTTCAGGAGGGAGTTTCGCGAGCGCCTCGGCCACCGAACACGTGATGGCCGCCGGCTCAAGCGTTCCACCGCTCGGGCGAGCAGGAGGCGGCGGCGGTTGGGTGCGGGTCATCACGGTGTGCAGCACGCCGCTGACCGTGGACATGAGGATGCTCAGACTGAAGAGCAGTCCGAGCCAGCGGTGTAAACGGCGGAGAGTATTAGGTTTCATAAAATAGAAAAAGAGCGGGCCACTCGGACCGTGCAACCCGCCAATTAGATTACAGGGTTACGGCTACCATTTTAGCTCGAGGCCCGCATAGAAAGTGCGAGGCAGTCCGGGGGCATACATCGCCATGTTCGACGAGACGGAAGCACTATCCGCATACCGCCTGTCGGCGAGGTTCATGACACGGCCAAAGACGGCCGCGCTTTTGCAAAGTTCGTAGCTAGCGCGGAAATTGAATAGGTCGTATCCCGCGTACTTTGCGACGCCCTTGTCAGTACCCAAAGTGGTACCCGCATTGGAATCTTGCAGGAAGTAACTGCCGATTCGCACCCATTCGAGCTGCGCCGACGCCTTGTCCGTGGGCGTCCAACTCAGACGCGTGTTGCCGATGAAACGGGGCGCGGCGGCCATTTCCTTGCCCGAGTAATTCGTCGAGCCATTCCAATCAATATACTCGTGCTTAGCGAAAGATAGCGCGCTTTCCAGCTTCAAGCTTTTTACGACTTCTCGCCCAAGTGAAACCTCGATTCCTCGGCTTTCAGTCTTTCCCGCATTTTCGCTGTAACTCGCACCGCTAGGATCTTTGCGTGAAACAAGGTCATCGCGCTTGATCAACTCATAAACGGCGATTGAATATTCTAGGCCGAGAAGCTTTCCGCGGGTTCCAACTTCAAATTGCTGGGCCTTGATCGGTTTTAGGCGGAGCGCATTGGCAGCGTTTGTTTGTGCGATCGCGTCGCTAGCGCCGCTGGTTGCTCTGAATAGCTGGCCTTCTGAGGGCACGCGGAATCCCTCATTATAAGAGAGATAGACGCTGGCATCCTTGTTAAGTTGGTAGGTTGCTCCAATTTTGGGGCTTAGCCGTTGAAAATTTAGGGAAGTCGAATCACTTTGCCCGTAACGCTTCGCGATGTTCGAACTGACGCCGCTAGGCAGGTTATTTTCGAAATCATATCCTAAGGAGTCGTAGCGAACTCCCGCAGTAATCCTCAGTTTTTCAAACGGCGAGATCTCCGTGTGCAGATACGGCGACACGCTCTTAAACGTGACCTCGTAATCGTAAATATGGTTCCCGACCGTGTACCCAGTGTAATTAGTTGCCCCGCCAATTACGGACGTATTGGGATTCAGTGCATACTCGTTTCTTTTGCCCGGACTGTTCTCCAAATCAACGCCGAAAATGAGGCGTGCGCGCTTGAAGTCCGGAAAATCCTGCCTCCACTTGGCGAGAAAGCCGTAAGATTGACTGCTTGTTTTTTCGATGCGTGGGTCGCCGGCAGTGAAATTGTAAGACCCGTTCAGGTCCATTGAATTATCCCTGAAATAAGGGGTTAATGACAGTGCACCATCCCCGAATTTGCGCTCAAACTCTGATGAAGCCCGAAGCGCCTGCACCTTACGATAGGCTGGCGCAATAAGGTTCGTTTTCGGAGCATTTCGGTACAAATCCCAAGGCAACGCTGAGTTCGCGCCCGTTTCCTGGTCAATGTTCGTGTACCCGACAATGGTCTTGAGTTTGGTGTCCTCGTCCAAACGCCAGTCCCAACGAAAATTACCGCTCTGGCGATCATACCCAGTCCGGTCGCGCCAGCCGTCTGTGTGCGTGATATTTACATCCCCATGAAAGGCTCCAAACCGCGTTTCCCCGCTGCTGATAGATCCCAGCTCGCGCAACCAGCCGAAGCTGCCGACCTCGCTCGAAATCGAGCCCTCGGGAAGCGGTCCGGACGCCCGCGTGAGGACATTCACAATCCCGCCGATAGCATCCGAGCCGTACAGGGCAGAGCCGGGTCCCCTAGTCACCTCAATACCTCCCGCCATGGGGATGTTGATCTCGTAAAGAGCATTATGATTAAAGAAACCCGTGGGGCGAACACCAATGCCGTCCTCCAAAAAAAGGTAAAGAGGGCTCGTGCTGAACGGCTGACGAATAGCAGTCTGGTGGCCCTCTCCATTGGTCACGGAAACGGCAACGCCCGGCACTTGACTGAGAATTTGCTGCGGATGGGCTGGGGCAGTTAGCCGGATCGCGTCCGCCTTGATGATGCCAATGGACGCGGGCGTTTCCTTCAACAGCTCAGGTTCTCGGGTGGCGGTGATGACGACTTCGCCAAGCTCCTGGACATTAGGTGCAGCGGTTTCCGAGCCGGATTGTGAGCCTTGTTGAGCACCCGGAAGACTTAAGAAGCCGGTGCCTAAAAGGAGCGCGGCGGAGAATTGGGTGGTTTTATAGGAATTCATAAGTTTTTATTTTGGAGAAATTTATATCGATTTTTGAGCTTTTACTTTCGGTTGCGCTTTGCGCCGGTTCCCGAATGCGCGGTGAGTCTTAAAGAGGGCGGTCAAACGCCACGCGGCTGAGGATGACGAACCGGGCCTTTTGGCGAAGCGGGGTGCCGTCGTGTGGAACCCCTCAGACGCGGGCAGCGCAGCCAATGTGTCCGGTGGTTTACCGGCATGACACGTTTCGAGCGGTTGAAGAGGCGGCCCACGAAACAAAAAGCACCGAACCCAGAAACGGGCGGGCAAGCACAACACAAGCAGCGTGCTATGCAGTATTTCAGCGGTGCGCCTGCTTAGGCAAGCGGCGGCGGCGTAGGCGGCGCGGCGAATCGCGCAAGGCCTCGGAGCAAAAGCGTCGGCCAATCCAAGGTACCCACACGGACGGCAGAAGGGGTTTCGAGGGAAACGAGTTTGAGGAATTTGGGGTCGCCCACTTTCTTCAAAAGTTCAAAGTTTTGTTCGGACTGCTTCTCTGTCTGTTTACCCTCCGAGATGGCGGAGCACAGAGCGCAGGGGTGCTTGCCATCGAGGGTTGTCTCAATTGCCTCGGCCACCGAGGTGCTTATGGAGCGTGAGAAAAGCATTCCCGTCCAAGCCGTGGTCTGCAAAATCATCCAATGTGCGCCGCTGAGATACAGCGCGCAGCACAGAATAAGCAGCTTTTGGAAGGCGGACTTCACTCCTTCGAACTACACCCGCGCCCACTTTGAAGGGCAAGTTTTTTTAACCGGCACGGTTGGCGCCGGTTCTACGACGGGCAGGGCGATGTTCTTTGTTCCTCGTTCTTTGTGCCTAGTTTTTTGTGCTTTGTTCTTTGGAGTGTCTGTCCCTCTTCGAGGGCGATGTTCTTTGTGCCTGGTTCTTTGTGCTTTGTTTTTGGAGTGTCTGTCCTTCTTGGGGATGCGTCGGTGGCGGGTGGGCTCTGCACCGCGTGAAAAAGGCAATTTCCGGAGCGAACAGTGCTTTTCTCTTTCACACAGCCCGCTACAAACGGGGCTTAATTCTGTGAAAAACGCTCATTCCCACCTCCCGTTTGCCGTCGGCGTCGATTTCGGCGGCACCAGTATCAAGCCGGCACTCGTGCAGGGCGCCCAAATCATCAAGCGCGGCGTCCCCTTCGATCCGCAGCATCATACTGCGGAGGAAACACTCCTTAAAATGGAGGCCGCCATACGTGAACTTTGCGTCGATTTACCCGGCCTTGTACCCGTAGGAATAGGACTTCCAGGCTTTGTGGACAGTCTCCACGGCATTGTACATGGCCTCTCCAACGTCGTCGGGTGGGACGAAGTACCCGTGAGCAAGCTGCTTTCCGAACGCCTTCAAGTGCCTGTTATTTTGGAGAATGACGCAAATGCGATGGCCTATGGGGAGTGGCTTTACGGAGCCGCCGCAAACACCCAGCACGCAGTCTGCGTGACGCTCGGAACCGGCGTAGGGGGAGCGCTCATATTGGACGGGAAACTTTTCAGGGGAGCCCAGTTGGCAGCTGGAGAATTGGGACACACGAGCATCGACCTCAACGGCCCCAGCGGCCCGTACGGGAATCTGGGATGTTTGGAAATGTACGTCGGAAACCATCATATCAGCGACCGTGCCCTTGCAGCGTACACAGCGGCGGGATTGAGCGCACCGACGGCGGAGTGCACGCCGCTGGATCTTTGCGTCGCGGCTCACGCTGGCTGCAAGGTCGCGCTGGGATTATGGGAGAGCATCGGCAACGAGCTTGGTTCAGCATTCGCCAACATCGTGTGGATCTTGAACCCAGATGTTATAGTGGTTGGAGGCGGTGTCGCCAAGGCTGGGGAACTGCTTTTCCCGCACATTGAAAGATCCCTCAAGAGCCGCACTTCTCCGGTGATCAACAGTAGACTGCGCATCGTGCCCGCTACCCTCGGGAACGACGCGGGAGCCATTGGATGCGCTGCACTGGCGCTGGCGGCTGTAGGTTAAAGCGTACACCACTCGCGCATTTCGACGTAGGAGTCGGCTATTCAAGGAACGGACCTTACGGTTGAATTACCCCATGCAACTCCCCTCGCCCGCCCTTCCTCGCCGCTCCTTTCTGGGGACACTGATCGCTGCTGCCACCGCAACCACTTTCGCGCAGACTGACCGCGCGCGCATCGGCGTTGCCCAAATCGGCACCCAGCACGCTCACGCCTCTGGGAAAATGGATGCGGTGCGTCGTCTGGGCGAATTGTACGAGGTGCTCGGACTCTCCGGCGGCGAGGGCTCCAAGGCGGAGGTTTATCAAGGCCTTGCCCCGATGAGCGAATCGGAGATTTTGTCTCATCCACGGGTTCAGGCCGTCCTCGTGGAAACCAGCATCGAAGAGGCCTGCGCCACGGCGCTTCGAGCGGTTCGGGCAGGAAAACACGTGCATCTAGACAAACCCGGGGCACTCGATCACGACGAATTCAAGGCGATGCGTCTGGAGGCCGAGCAACGAGGCAAGATTGTCCAAATGGGCTACATGTTGCGGCATAACCCCGCTTTTGAGCTACTTTTCCAAGCCCAGAAAGAAGGCTGGTTGGGCGAAATCCTCGAAATTGACGCGATGATGGGCAAGCTCGCGGAACCCGCTCTGCGGTCTTCACTGGCGAAGCTTCCCGGCGGCGGCATGTTCGAACTGGCCTGCCACATTATTGATGCCGCCATCACGCTGCTTGGCAAACCCGCGCAGGTACATGCTTTTTCGACTCCGAACAAGCCCGAGGACCATTTCAAAGACAACCAATTAGCAGTCCTTGTTTACCCAAAAGCCACGGTCACCATCCGCTGCAACCACAACGATCCTTTTGGCGGCCCGCGCCGTCGCTTTCAGGTGGCCGGCACGAAAGGCGCCATGGAAATTCTCCCCTTGGAATCGGGACGCGCCACGCTTTGGTTGAGCGAAGCACGGGGTCCGTGGAAAAAAGGCGTCAATCTCGTGAACCTGCCTCTCCCGAAGGGCCGCTATGACGCCGAGTTTGTTGCGCTAGCGGCGATGATCCGAGGCGAGGCGCAAGAACGTTGGACCGCCGCACACGACGTTGCGGTCCACGAAACGGTTCTGCGTGCGTCGGGCGTGCTGGCGTAAGGCTTTCCCGAGCGTCGGAGCCTCAAATTTGCCGCTCTTTTTTCGTAGGAGCGCTCTGCTTCTGCTCAGTTTCGACAGGTCAACGGCGACTCGCAAGAACGTGGCGACGAGCTTCGAAGCAACGCCCGCTTCAAGATTGCGGACGTTTAGAACTTGTCGCGCGCAGTCGTTAGAGAAGGCTCGGCGGCCCAGTTGAATCGAATTGGTAGCAGGAAGGCTTCATCACAACTCGGCGTGTTGGAGAAAAAGGCGGCGAGAGGGGAGCCACCCAACAGCCTAAGGGAGGACTAGGAGAATGAACGGCACACTCGGATCCATCTGCACAACAAGTGCATCTAGCGGGAAATTGGCTTCTAACGCTCAAACATCTGCAGATAAAACCATTCAAAACACTGATTCGGTTTACGACCCAAGACCCAAGTTAGAGGTCCCCATGCGGGCCGCGAGGACCTCAGCGAGGATTTTCGAGCGTTTCCTTGCGATGACCAAACAGCGCCCCAGCGCCGTGGCGATCGTGCACGAGGACGGGATCTGGTCCTATGAGCAGCTTGAGCGTGGGAGTCGTGCGCTGGCGGTCGAGCTTTTATCGCGCCCTGCCAGCAGCAACGTGGTGGCTCTCGCTGGAGAACGTGCACCCGAACTGGTCCTCGGGATGCTGGCGTGTTTGCGCGCGGGACTGCCGTTCACCGTGCTCGACGGCGGCTATCCCGTGGGCCGTCTCGAGCAACTCCTCGCAGTTGCAGCGCCGGGACGCCTCGTCACCTTCACCCATCAAGCGAATGAGGCGCTCGACGCTCTGGCCACCTCGTCAAACGGGTCGCCAAGCCTTAAAACACCGCCACTACTCTTCAAATTTGACCGTGATGCTGTCGCCGCGCTTCTGAAAAACGACGCACCACAGCAACCTGGGATCGACGAAGTGCAAGCATCTTCAAGCGCCTATTTACTCTTCACCTCCGGCACAACCGGAACACCCAAGTGCATCACGACTTCTCACCAACCACTCGTGCACTTCGTGGAGTGGTATGGCAATTCGTTCTCTGTAGACCCCGCCTCTCGCTTCTCGATGCTCTCGGGCTTGGGGCACGATCCGCTGTTGCGGGACATCTTCATGCCGCTGTCTTTTGGAGCGGAGCTGCATATCCCCACAGGTGCGACCCTTAAAAATCCCGTACAGCTCTATCAATGGCTCAGCGATTCCGAGATCACGCACATGCATGTTACCCCGCAAATGGGCCGCCTCATCTGTGGTGGTCGACGCGAACATCAGCTGCTCCAGAGTCTACAATTTGTGTTCTCAGGGGGAGATACACTTCGACACAAGCTTGTTACAGAGCTAAAGGCGGCGGCTCCGGCAGCGCAAGTGGTCAACTTTTACGGCTCCTCCGAAACACCCCAGGCGATGGGATTCCATGTTTTTGATCCCTCCACCGACGCACCAGACGAGGCTATTCCCATAGGTCGTGGGATGGACGACGCCCAGTTATTGGTCCTCAACCCATCACTGCGTCTCGCTGAAATCGGTGAGCGCGGGCAGATCGCAATTCGAAGCAAGTTTTTATCCAACGGCTACCTTGGCGACTCGCGGTTAACCTCCACCCGTTTCGTCCCCAACCCCGACAATCTGGACGCCAGCGACCTACTCTATCTCACTGGGGACGTCGGCCATTTTCGAAACGACGGCGCTGTAATTTTGGAGGGACGCAGCGACGATCAAGTCAAGGTCCGTGGGTATCGCATCGAACTAAATGAGATTGTGGAGCATCTCGAGCGCATTCCAAGTGTAAGCGCAGCGGTGGTGCTCTCCGAGCAATCTCCTGACGGCGAAATCCGCCTCTTCGCGTACGTTGTCGATACGCGGGGAATTCCCAGCGACCTAGCTGAGGCTGCGCTTGCGTTGAAAGCAGAACTTGCCCTCTCACTGCCCGCCTACATGGTGCCCTTTCAGATCCTCGTGATCGAAAGCATGCCCCTTTTACCAAACAATAAAGTAGACCGTGACCGTCTACGTCTACTGCATTCAGAGGACGAAAACCGCGACGCAACGCAGCATTCCCCATCGCAACCCAAGAACCTCACAGAGTCCGGCATCGTGTCGGACTGGCAGAGGCTACTCGGCTTGCGATCCATCGATAGCAGCAGCACTTTCCTCGAGCTTGGGGGAGATTCACTCTCAACCATCAGCGCGGCCATGCAACTTGAGGAGCATCTCGGCGCGCTGCCGGAAGGTTGGGAGAAGCTGACCATCCGCCAATTGGCCAAGCTAAAAAAGGAAGAGCGACGCAAGTGCACTGTGATTGATACGACAGTCTTGACGCGCGCCATCTCCATTATCGCAATCGTGGCAGCGCATTTCGAGTTTCCGAACTTGGCAGGCTCTGTGAGAACCTTGTTCGTGGTGTCTGGGATGAGCTTCGGCAGGTATTTGATGAACTCCGTGCTGAGCACCAATCGAGTGGACGCGATTTTCAAACTTGCCCTAAAAATCGCTATACCGACGGTTCTTTACACAGAGTTTCTGAACCTCACGTTGTTGCATGATTTCAAGTGGCCTGCACTCCTGCTGCTTAACAACTTTATTCACACAGATTTCTCGGAAGGCGGGTACAGCTTCTGGTTCGTCATCGTATTGGTCCAATGTCAGCTCCTCCTAGCCGCGCTATTTAGCGTGAAGCGTGTGCGCGAACTGGCGCGCGCCAAGTCCTTCGAATGCGCGTGGTGGGGCTCCGTCCTCATGGCTGGAGTCGCAGCCCTCGCGCATATTACGCGTCTCACAGGCGACAACCCCGCCCAAGACCAGACGCCCATCTCTTATCTCGGTGCAATCTTTCTCGGATGGGCTGCAATTCAAGCGGACACCGCCCGCCGCCGTCGCTTGGTGCTCGTAGCCGCTGCTCTCACTTTTATCGAACCGTTCTTGCGTGCCTTCCCAACGGAAATTGTCGCCCTTCCCTTCGTTGCGACGTTCTGCTTGGTTTATTGGCGGCGGATTTCACTGCCGGTTCATCTAGGCAAGGCGGTGAACCTAGTTGCGGGAGGTTCACTATTCACCTACCTGACCGACAAACAGATCAAGAAATTGGCCGATCGGACGCTGCTCGTTGAGTATCCGGCCGTCACTGTCGCTCTCGCTGTGGTTTTCGGCATCATCGTCTGGAGGTTGTGGGAAACAGGTCTGGTCTTGGTACACCGGCAGTATCGAAAGTACCGGCAATATCGGCAGACCATCACTTCTGGGGTTATCCCTGGGGAGCCTATCTCTGAGTTGGAGACGTAAACGTCCGGCGAGCGAACAAGGAGGAGGCAGGGCAACTGGAGGGACGCTCGACGTGATGGAGTAAAAACCGCGCCCCTTGTTCATCGAAAGCTTTCCCTCATTAACCCCACCAGCATACCCAAACAAAAAGGGAACAATGCATCGTTATTGAAGGACTGTGCACTTGTAAAAGGCTTATAAGCGACTACATTTGCAGGTTTAGCAAATGTCTGTTGAATTGTATGTCAAAACTTGGTGCCCCTGGTGCGTGAAGGCCGTGGAAGTCCTCGACGCACTGGGCTGCTCCTACCGCGTCCACGACTTGGAGAAAGAGCCAGGTGCAGCTGCCGCCATGCTTGCCTTCTCCGGCCAGACTCGCGCCCCGTCCATGCAGGTGGGGGAGCATGTCCTCGCTGACTTCGGGCCCGAGGAAATCGCCCCTTTTCTCACCAAATTAGGCCTGCTCGCCCCTCACAACGCCCGCCCAAACGAGGCCTCTTAGCTCCTGATTTCATGGTTTTTGAACTTCTTCTCACCGCAGGCCTGCTCGCCTTCAGTTTGGCACTGCGAAGCTTTGAAACTCCTTTTCTGTTTCGCCTTGGAAACTTGGGCATTCTCGCAGCCTCCTATCTCGTCGGCTGGCTTCTCAGCGGGTCCCACCCCGTGGGATTCCTGTGCGTGTCTCTCTGGTTCTTATTCCCTTGGGTAGACATCGTGGGGCGCGTGCGGCACATCGAAATGCCTGATTCCCTGCCCATCGACTCGCAGGTTCCTCCGGGCCCACACCGGTTTCCCGCTTTGGACGAACTTACTGAAGAGGCTGAGGCAGAGGGCTTCACTCGAGTGGAGGATCTGGGCTGGGACGTTCACCAACAACGTCATTTTGTGCGTCTCATGGTGCATCCGGCTACCCAGATGCGCGACTACATCAATTTGGTGGAGAACGACGAGATGAGCTTTTTTTACATCGCGTTGCGCACACAAACCGTTGACGGAAAAATATTCCATACATGGAATTATCCATTCTCGATGAGTTTAACCGCTCCGCCCAACTGGGTGGTCAATTGCATCCGGGACGCCGAAAGCTTTCTGGAACTAGTCGCGGCCCACCGCACCCTCCTTTTACAGCGTCGCACAGAGGCAGCCGCGCCGGTTCCAGTCACCCTCGAGGCACTCAAGGCCGAAATTGAAAGCGAAATGCGTTCTCAAGTCGCACACAACATCAAGAAAGGTTTCCTGCTCCAATCCGGAAAGGGGCTGGTAAAATACTCGTGGAAAGGGTGCTTTTTCCTTTGGCTCCAATTTGTCAAAGAGTTGGTACGCGTGCGCTAAATCCAACCGCGCTGGCAGGCTCGTTCAGTTTTTAGACGACTCGCTGGGATTCGACAAATCGCTGGGCAAGAGGAGCACACGCACTAAGTCCTCCCACTGGACCACTCCGACGCACTTGCCCGATTCGTCGCGTACCACCGCCATCGTAAGCCTCGCCGCACGCAGTTTACGAAGAACCACATACGCCGGTTCATGGAGCTCCGTGCGCACGATACGCCGCTGGAATATCTCAACTGTGCCGTGCCATTCGCCTTGAATGGCAAGTTCATATAAGTCCAGCAATCCGGTCACTTGGCCGTTATCGCTGGTTACCGGCAGACGGTCCACCCCCATGCCGCGAGCCAACGTTCTCGCAGCCGCCAGTGGCAGGTCGCCGCGGACCGACCCAGAAGCTTGCAATGGAACCATCATGTCCTGTGCGGTCAGAGCGCGAAAATCCAATACCGAATGAATAATTGCGCGCTCTTCCGAGGTGATGGACCCGCTGCGCTCCGACTCAAACGTGAGATACCGAAAGTCTTCGCGCCCGCCAAAAAGCTTCAGGGACTCTCCCTTACGTCTGAAAGTGAGGTGAAAAAAGGACACGCCGATCGTGTTAAGCGGGTGCAACACAATGTTCACCAACCGCAAAAGTTGACTTAACGCGGCCAGCGCCGAATAGGGAAAGCGCCGAAACAGCGACTTGGGCAACAACTCCACGCCTAGCACCCACACCGGCAAAGCAACGGCCAACACCACAAAATATCCCAAGTCCCCCATCCAACGCGTCGCCTGAATAACGCCGAGGTTTAACGCCAAAATCTGCATTAAATTCGTCACCACCAACACCGTGACCAGGATGCGCTCAGGATGCGCCAAGAGACGGTCTAAAACCAATGCCGCAGACTCTTTACTCCTGACTCTATGCCGCAAGCGCACTCGATTGACCGACAAAATTCCTGACTCAATCCCCGAAAACACAAAGGAGATCACCAGAAGACCCAAGATTTCCAACAACGCCTGCACTTATTGCCCCCCCTCCACTTTGGCCTGCATCTTTTCCACCAAAACCTCCTCCACCCTCTTGCGAGAGACCCGCCGCACTGTCACGCACACCGTTTCCAGTTCTAAGACCATCCCCAAACGAGGCAGAGCGCCCACCACATTAAAAACCAGCCCGCCAATCGTATCGATGCCTTCACTTTCAATCTTCACCCCAAGCAACTCCTCGATCTCCTCAAGACGCGCACTACCGCTAGCCAGAAGGCCACCGGTTCCTATTTCTTCAATGTACAAATCTTTGTCGCCGCCCGGAAACGCATCCTCAAGCACCTCTTCCAACAAGTCCGCGCGAGTCACCACCCCCTCCGTGCCTCCGTGCTCATCCACCACGATGGCCAGCGCTTGAGGCCGCCGCAAAAAAGAACGCAGCAAATCCACTGCCCGCATCGTTTCCGGAACAAAAGACGGCGGGGTAAGCATTTCCATGTAAGAAACAGCCCCCGTACTTTCTAAGAAGTTGCGCACATCGAGAATTCCGAGAATATCGTCGGGGGTTTCGCCATAAACGGGTACCCGACGAAAACGAGCGGCGCGTAAACGCAGAGTAACTTCCTCGTTGGAGAGGTCGTCTGGGATTAAAAAGGCGTCGACGCGAGGTGTCATACAATCCCGAGCAGATCGATCACCTAGACTGATAACCCCTTGGATAATGATGCTCTCTGCAGGATGCAGCGCCCCGCTCTCCTCCCCAAATTCCAGCAGCGTCTCCGTTTCGCTCTGGTTAAGAGGATGCAGATGGCCTGCTGCTACGGGCATAAGGCGTTCAGCGAATCGCTCCGATACCCGTAACATCCACGCCAAAGGGCGATCCAAACTTTGCATCAACGGGGCTAGCACCTGAACCGCGGGACGGATCAGGCGATACGGGTACAGCAGCGCGACGACCTTAGGCATCAACTCGCAGACCAGCACCACAAGCCCCAGCAGGATGAGGGCATTGGCCCAAAGTGGGAAAAATGTGCCCCCCAATTGGCGCAAGAAATACAGACAGATGAGGATGAGCGGGACATTGAAACACACACCGCAAAGCACTAACACTCCCAGTAAACGTCTTGAGTTATGGAGTAACCGATTAAAGGCTTCTGCATACGAGGCTTTCTTGCGCCGCAGACGCTCCAATTCATGAGGTTGCAGAGAGAAAATCGCCGTTTCAAACGCAGAAAAAAGAGCCGAGCCAACCGCCAGAAAACAAGCCAACCCTGCAAGAATCCAGAAAAACGCACCGTTCATCGCAAATAGCTAAAAAAAAGGGTATCTACCTTCTCAAACGTCTCCTTGCGTGGAGACATCGTAAAAAGCTGAATTATGATGATGCGCGACAACGCAGCAGTCTGATTTTTCAAGCGGCCTGATTGTAATTCCATACGCCCATTGAGCGAATGAAAAAAAACGAACGCCTCGAGACTTGGTTAACCGAATGGGACGTGGAGAAAAACTCACTGCTTCCCAGAGAGTATCGTGCCTACTTTCGCTGCTTCAACGCGGGCGACTTTTACGAAGCGCACGACGTGCTGGAGCATCTTTGGTTACAGTGCCAGGACGAAAACCACAGCTTTTATCAGGCGCTGATTCAATTTGCGGGAGCCTTTGTGCATCTTCAGAAGCACGCTCTCTACCCAGAACACCCCACGCATAGACGGCGACTATGCCCGGGCGCGAGACTCTTCGCCCTAGCCGATGCACGTCTCGCAGCCTACCCCGCAGTTCATCTCAACCTTGACCTGCTCGAGGTGCGCGGTCTCTGTTCGCTCTGGAGCCAGCGAGCGCTCCGTGTCGGAACCGAGACGGGACGAACCCTCGAGAGTCCGCTCACCGCATTCGATCCTCCGCAACTGGTACTAAGTTAAAGGGGCCTTCTGGGAGACCCCCTCAACAAATCCATCTTCTGGGACCCGCAAAAAACCTTTTTTACAAG
>Ga0114967_10000234_pt1 | contig 46022 bp, 35 predicted proteins | sample M_130628_MF_Meta_FD_92639 | JGI IMG/M metagenome (GOLD analysis project Ga0114967, IMG submission 92639) | Freshwater microbial communities from Lake Montjoie, Canada to study carbon cycling - M_130628_MF_MetaG | ecosystem: Environmental > Aquatic > Freshwater > Lake | place: Lake Montjoie... | reverse complement strand
TCCAGCTTGGCAAAGGGGAGGTTGAAGCAATCAGTCTGGCCCTCGAAAAGCGGCTGGGAATCGTTTTGATGGACGAACGGAAAGGTCGATCCACAGCGCAATCACGAGGACTGTTGGCCGTCGGGACCCTGAACTTGATCGATCTCGCCGATGAAAAGGGCCTACTCAACGGGATCGATGCGCTCAACAAATTGCGGCGAACCACATTTAGAGCAGATCGCCGATTGGTGGAGCAACTTGAGGCCAAGATTGTTTCCAGACGATCCTAACGGGCGGTTCAAAAAAGTAATTTGCTTTTGTCCCCCGTCACGAATTCTTCAGCCAAGACGCGGGAGCGCTCAGCGGCGGGGCATTAGTGTCGGTCCCCAGAGGTTCTATCCAGTATCTGTCCATTGTGGCCCACGGGTCATTCCCGTGACCTCCCCCACCACTTGCTTCCGCTAGTAAACTAAGCTAAACTAGACTCGTGATAAATGTGAACACACATGAAGCTAAAACGCGATTGTCTGCGCTTCTGGATATCGTTGAATCAGGGAAGGATACAGTCGTTATTTGCCGCAACGGCAGACCTATTGCGGATTTGGTTCGCCATGCGGAACCAGCTCCCAAACTGAGTCGCCGAGGGATGTTTCCTGAACTCAAAGGCACCATCTTGACGGATCCCACCTTGCCATTGGATGAGGACGCGTGGCCTTCGGAATTTCGTTAAACCATCAATCCCCAAAATGTATCTTCTCGATACCTGCGCCATTTTGTGGCTCGCAATGGACCAGGATCAATTTTCGCCACCGCAACAGAAGGCCGTTTTGGACAGTGGAGCTGATTTGTTTTTTTCATCCATTTCGGCTTTGGAAATCGCTCGGCTCCAAAAGCTAGAACAAATCAAAATTCCCTCCAATGCCATACGGTGGATCACCAATGTGGCGGAAAAATATCGTCTCACGGAAATCCCCGTAAACTCTGAAATAGCCGCTAATTCCATTCTTCTACCGCAACTTCACAAAGACCCCTGTGACCGAATCATCATCGCAACGGCTCATCTGCATCGCTTCGTCATTGTTACCTCCGACGCACACATCAAAAAATATCCGAAGACTAAAATCATCGCATAAAGCCGCACACCACCATCCCGAGCGTTGCAACGCTCCCCTCTCCCTTCATGTGACCAAACAAAATTCAAGGCGACGCTGGGAACGGGCACTTTGGTTTCCTTCAACAAAATCAAAAATTATGAGCTCCGCAGGAACGCTTGATGAACTTCGCCAAATTGCTGCGCAACACGGGGGGCGATGTTTGTCTGAAGGTTTTAACCAAGTGTATGTCCCCTGCGCTCGCACACCCTGCGCTCGCAACGGTACCCAAGTATCTGTCCTCTCCGCTACTCCTCCCCTTCGCTACCCTCTCTCCCATCGCCGAGCCGAGACAATTTGCGTCGTCACACACCGGCCACAGACTACTGGACAGATTTGCGGGCAATACGGAAACCAACAGCTCCATGACGCAAGGGAGCTGGATTATCGTTGACGTTGTTAATCCCTCCGCGGTCCGCCACTGCGACTGTCCAATCCACATTACACATCCAATTACCACCTCGAAGCCTTCGATTTGTGGTGTCAATAGAGTCAAAACACCACTCCAACAAGTTGCCACTCATGTCATAGACGCCTAGCTCGTTCGGCTTTTTTTCACCAATAGAATGTACCATCCCATTCGAGTTTCCAGCCCACCATCCCACTTCATTTAACTCATCACTCCCGCTGTAAACATACCCGTGCGTCTGCCTGCCTCCACGCGCAGCCCATTCCCATTCCGACTCCGTCGGCAACCGGTACCCGTTAGCATTCTCCTTCAGAGTGGAAGAACTTTGCCCGACCTTATAAGGCCATTCATCCACCTGATAAACCGGCGTTTTCCCCTCCTTCTCGCTCTTCGCGTTACACCACTTGACCACGTCATACCAACTCACATTCGTGACCGGATAATTGTCTCCTGTGCCCGCACCAACCCCAACCAAATCGGTGTATCCATTCGCCACAGCCCACTCACGCACAGTCTTCCACTCGCCCCACGTCACCTCAGTCTTACCGATTTGGAAGTCTCCGACGGGTTGCCCAAACAGTCCGGAGTCGCTTGGCAGCGTCCCTCCCTGTACGCTGACCATGTCAGAATTGCAGGCGAGGCGGAACCCGACGTGGCTGAAGCGCCAGTCCGGGTAGCAGTTACCGATGCCGATGTTGCTGCTGCGGAAGGACACGGTAGCGCTGTCGGCGAAGTTGAGCCAACTGCCACCACGGACCCGCCGGGTGGCGTGGACGCTGACCAAGTCCCAGCACCACTCCCACACGTTACCGCTCATATCATAGATTCCCAGCTCATTCCCCACCTTCGTTCCCACCCCTTTGGTCCCAGCACTCGAATTCTCAGTGTACCACCCCACCACATTCAAATCGTTGCCTCCACTATAAGTGTACCCGAGCGTATGACGCCCTCCGCGCGCCGCCCATTCCCACTCGGCCTCCGTAGGCAACCGGTATCCATTGGCCGTTGAGTTTACTGTCGGCTCACTCTGCCCAGTTTTAACCGTCGTGCCTTTCAACTGATACACAGGCGTCTTCCCCTCTCTCTCGCTCTTCGCATTGCACCACTTCACAACGTCATACCAACTCACATTTGTGACCGGATAGTTGTCCCCGATGCCTGCTCCAACCCCCGCCAAGTCGCTGTATCCCTGCGCCATTGCCCATTCGCGCACCAACTTCCAATCGCCCCACGTGACCTCGTACTTTCCGATTTGGAAGTCACTTACAAACTGGCCCTCTGCATGAGATCCCACTGGCAGCGTTCCTCCTTGTACGCTCACAATGTCCACCAAACTGCGGGCAAGGCGGAAGCCAACGCCTTCGCTAATTAAAGACGGTGCGTTGTCGTTGACCCAGTTGTTGCCGCCGCGATACGCAACGGCAACAGTTGCCGCCACATTACAAAGCCAACTCCCACCTCGGAGCCTGCGCTTAGTGACATCAACAGCGTCAAAGCACCACTCCCACACGTTTCCGCTCGTGTCATAGATCCCCAACTCGTTCGACTTTTTTTCGCCAATGGCATGTACCATCCCATTCGAATTTTCAGCCCACCATCCCACTTCATTCAATTCATCACTCCCACCGTACGTATACCCGTGCGTCTTGTTGCCGCCTCTGGCCGCCCATTCCCATTCGGTTTCCGTGGGCAACCGGTACCCATTCGCGTGCACCATCACAGTGGGGGCACTCTGCCCGATCTTGTAAGTCAATCCATCCACCTGATACACGGGCGTTTTCCCTTCCATCTCACTGAGTGCGTTACACCATTTCACAACGTCATACCAACTCACATTCATCACTGGGTAACTGTCCCCCACACCACCCCCCACGTTTGCCAAATCGCTGTAGCCGTGGCTCATGGCCCAGGCTCGGACCGCCTTCCATTGGCTCCAGGTAACTTCCGATTTGCCAATAAAAAATGACGATACGCTTGCTGCACCTAACTCTGAGGACGCGGGCAATGTGCCCCCGCTGATTAAAACATAATCACTTACCCTCACGGATCCGCTCGTAACACTAGTAAAACCGTTATCTACGACAACCGAGTACGTACCACCCAAAAGTCCGATTTCAGCAAGCTGCGCACTCGTTCCTGTAGCTACGGCCACACCATTGCGCATCCACTGATAATTCAGGATTCCCAACCCCGAGGCCTGAACCAACAAACTACCCGAAACCATTGCTTGGGAGGGCGCCAAAGTAATCGTTGGTCCAAGAAACGCACGCAATGCAGACGGTAGTTGTGAAATCTCATCCAAAACCACCTTGCTGGGACTTAACAGAGATTTGATCGAGGCCGGCAATTGCTCCAATGCAACAGACTCCGCCGCCGGCTTAAACTCAATATCCAACTCAGCGGGCAACCCGAGCGCCGTTCCTTCTTTTGATGTCAGCATCACAGACGCCGTCGCTTTACCCGTCTTGATAATGGGAGTGATCGCTAACCCTTCGTTAAGAGTTCCTCCACTAATCCAACTCTGTACGGTACTGGTCACATCCACAGTCACAAACCGCTTGGAGCCAAGTTTCTCTGGTTCAATAACTCCCAAAGTCCCTACGTCTATCGTGGGCTGTTTGGAGGTCAACGCCTCATTCCATTCGCTGGTGACTAAATGCACCCCGAGTCCCGCTCCTTGCGCGCGCACCACTGGTATAAACAGCCGTAACTTTGCCCAGCGGACCACAGCATCCGAGGGAATGTCGTTTAGGTCAAAGTAGAGATACGACGTACGGGCGCCATCCACACTCAAAGATGCCGAGGCTCCAGATGCCTTGGAGAGCGCGTTTCCGTAACCCATCGTGTCCTCGCTAGCCGGGATGGTGAGTCCGTAAGCACCACACACGAAGCCGAACACGACAAGATTGCATAGCAGGGCTTTGAGCATGTTTCGCATATTAGCCGAGTATTCAGAGTACCGCCGCAATGCAAGGTTGTATTTTGTACTGTCGGCCATCAAGTGCCGCATATTCATCCCAAGTCGAGTCCCGATACCTGTATGTCTGTCCACTCTCTCACTCGAGGGGCGCACACCGGGGGACAGGCACTTTGGGTGTACCCCCTAGGGGACAGGCACTTTGGGTGTACCCAAATGTCGTTTAGCGGAAGAAACCCGATAACCGCCGCTGAGAACCACTAAGTGCGTGGCTTTCCGTCTAATCCGCGGCCTCTCCACTTGACCCAATGACGTAAGACTCGCATCTTACTTCTATGCAAACGGTCGTCTCCTCCAAAGGCCAACTGGTTCTCCCAGCTGAAATCCGGCGTGCCGATCACATCGAGCCCGGCCAGCGCTTCGAGGTCGAACGCAAGGAAGCAGGGATTTACCTCCTCACGCGCGTCGCTCCAAAACCAAACGCAGGCTTTGTCGATTGGCTCCGTTCTTGCCCAGAAACGGATTGGTTCCAATCCATCCCCTCAGAATCCACCGACACCCTATGAGGTTCCTCGTGGACGCCAACGTCCTTAGCGAAATCACGCGCCCCAGTCCCGCCCCCCAAGTCCTCGACTGGCTCGCTACCAACGAGGCCGAACTCGCCGTGAATTCTGTGATTTTAGGGGAAATCGAATACGGCATTCTCCTGTTAGAGGTTGGCGCCAGACGCAATCGGCTCTTGGAGTGGTTCCGTGTCGGCGTGCAAAAAATACACGTCTTTGACTTCGACGCGGCAACCGCCTCGACGTGGGCCCAGTTGCTTGCCCAACTGCGAGGCAACGGCAAGTCCATGCCAATCAAAGATAGCATGATCGCTGCTTCCGCACTCACTCACAAACTCACTGTCGTCACCCGCAACATCCGTGACTTCGAAAAGTGCGGCGTCAAAATCCTTGATCCCTTCCTCTAGAGCCCGCAGGGGACAGACACTTGATCCCTTCGACGCGGCACTTGCTCCCTTTCCTCTCGAAATGTCGGGCCACTTCGACGCCCATTGCCTAATTTGCAGCGAGCGCAACCGCAGCCTTTCTGCACCTAGAAATCCGTGTGTAGAGCAAGCCACGGGATGGCAGCACCGGGCTCGATGCCATTAGCCCACTGGCCCAGACCTGAAGTCGTTACTTTCGCTCCACGGCAACGGCTTCAACTCGGACTTCCTCAAGATCAAAACGCTCCCCGTCAAACTTCCCTGAAGGCATCACCACCACCCTTCCAGCGTTTTGCAGAGTCTCCCGCCAACCAAACCCCTGCTCGCTCCGCACCCAACCCGCTGCCCGCGCTTCGGCATCCGTCCATCCGAAATCCGCCTCCACGCTGAAGTCAGCGAATTCCCTCTGCGAAAGCTCCGCCGTCTCACGGTACCACTGCGCCACCTCCCGAGCGAAAATTTCAAACCGCACTGCAGCCCCCGCTTCCGGCGTGCGCAGGCGTGCCGATAACCGCACTCCCCTCCCTCCAAAGTGCTGCATCCAATCCCCATCGAACACTTTCCCGGACGCAAAAGGCCGCAGTCCCGGCTTGCGCGAAACCATGACCCCACCCCCGCCCTGCAGGGCCTCCATCGTATCCGTTCCCTTCCACCCTTCCGGCACGCTTTGAAACCCCACCCGAACCACGCCCGTCCGCACAGGCTGCAGCTCCAATGGCGGCAGCTTGCGCTCCTGCAACGCCTCGTCGGCCAGCGCCACTCCATGAATTCCGTAAACCACCCCTCCCGCATTCACCTGAAACCTCAACCGCACCAGTCCCGAAGCGCCCTTTTCCTCGGTGAAACTAAAGTCCCCCTCTCCCGTCACCCTAACCTCCCCCGAGGGCCGCAACCAGGCCGTCAGGATCTTTCCCCCGTCGGCACCCGATGCGCGATAGCCCGCAAACCCGTCCTCGGGTAGTGTTGCGCGGCACAACGCCCCGGACCGCTTCCACCCCAGGTGCACCGTAGGGCTGCCTCCGTAAAACACCACGTTCCGTCCATCCTCGATGAACGCTTGTCCTCCAGCCTGCGCATAAATACAACCCCCGTCGTAAGAACCATCTGGACCGTTTGCCAGCAGGGGCCGCCCGGGGGAAACCCGCTCCCAATGCAGAGAGTCCGGACTCCACGCCAACTCGCAGTCCACCCTCCGGCCGCCCGCGACATGATACATCATGAGATAACCGAGGTATCCGTTGGCGTAGGGAAACACCGTCAGCGCGTATGTTTGCGAGCCGCGGCCCTCCTCAAGGCTGCTTCGCAACACAACACCGCCCGCGCGCCAGTTGACAAAATCGTCGCTCTCCAGCCTGCTCACGAGGCGCTCTCCCAAATACATCTTTGTGAACCAAAGAAACTTCCCCGTCCTCGGATCACGAAACGCATTGTTGTGGGTGTCGCCCTGCGTTGACTTGAAACCGGAGGCCTCCAACGCCTCCCCCCAGTGGATTCCATCGGCACTGAAACGCACCCGAGGCTTTCCTAAGCCCACGTCGTAGGCCATCTTGTATCGCCGCGCAGGATCCGTTTCGGCCCCGTCCAAGAACACACCGGCATTCGGACAGTCGCGCGCCACGATGTTGTTGACGCCGTTGCCTGCAAACCGGTGCAACCCGAGCGCCGGACGCTCCCACTTCACACCATCGAGCGAGGTGGCATACAACAAATACCAACCGACGTTGTGCACGGTCGACGGCGCGTCCATCTGGGCAATGGCCTCGGCATCCGCAAGGACGTCTTTGTACCACATCATCCAGCTCCGCGAGGATGCGTCCCAAGTGACGTTTGGATAGTAGTTGTTCGTCGCATTTTCCCAAGGCTGATCGCTGGAAAGCAGTGGATTGCGCGCATCACGCTCCGGTCTGCCAACGGTCAGCTCCACCCCTGAAGCCGAGGCTACCACGCGCCGGTCGAGAAGCAGCAGGTGGTCCTTCGATGGACGGTGTAGCGCGACCTCCGCGGACGAACTCACGGCTAGAACAGCTAACAGGACAACTGCACTTAGAATCGTTTTCATAAATTGTGCCCCACGCAGGATGGAGCCTCACAGGTTGTGCGCGGCTTACTTCCGAACGCAGATCCACGAGCAGTTCCATTTCTCGTCCTTCATGGCAACACTCGTTGCAATCCGAACCGGGAACGCTCAGCTGCGCAGATCAACCGGCTCTCCGGGAGACTTCACTACAGTTTCCAACCCGCCCGATACTCCCTCTGGAGAAGGGCGTTGGCGCCCGCGTCGTCCGTTTTTCCGGTGACAGGATCCCAAGTAATCTTCTTCCCAGAGCGATACGCGACGCCGCCAAGATGGTTGGCAATGGTGAGCAAACCCGAATAACTAAAGTCGCACGGCGCCTTCTTTCCAGCGCGCGCGCATTCAATAAACTGTTGTTGATGGCTCGGGCCGTCTTCGATGGTTTTGGCGGGCCGCTTAAACTCCTGAACCTTGTCGTCCAGCAGGAGCAGATGTCCTCCGTAATTGGCAATGACCATGCCCCGCTCGCCGATGAAGAGGGAACCGTCCTTCCACTGCGGAATTTTCCCTTCCGTCCATATTTTCGGTTTCTCAGACCCCTGATACCAGTGGTGTGTCACCGGGGCCAGATCACCACGCTGTCCGTATGTCCAAATGGCGCGCATGTTTGCGGGCGCGATTTCCGGATGCGGCGGTGCGCCGTAGCCCTCGACTGTCAGGGGGTGATCCAGCTTGAGCGCCCAAAATGGAAGATCGTTCGAGTGGCTGCCGAGATCGCTCATGGTGCCGTTGGCGAAACTCCAGTAGCGGTACCAGCGGGGTCCCGGGAGATAGATGTCGTGATATGGCCGCATCGGTGCGGGGCCGATCCACAAATCCCAGTCCAACTCAGGCGGCACGGGCATCCCGTTGACCGGCATCTTATCAATGTAGTCGAGAAGGCCGGCTTTTACGAAAAGATCGCCGTTTGCCTCGGCCTCGGAGCGCGACTGCATGCCCCAGGCGCGCGAAACCCACGTGTGCACCTCGCGAACCTGGCCGATGGCGCCGCTCTGGATCAGTTCGACCGTGCGGTGGTACGCGGGTGCCGAATGCATCTGCGTTCCCATCTGGGTGATCACGTCCGCCCGTCGCGCCTCCTCCATGACCATGCGGCACTCGTGCACGTCTCGCGTCAGCGGCTTTTCACAATAAACGTGCTTCTTAGCCCGGAGCGCCGGAAGGATGGCGAATGCGTGCGTGTGCTCGGTTGTGGCGACAAACACTGCATCAATGTCATCCATCTTGGTGTGCAGCTCGCGAAAGTCCTTGTAGGTACGAGCGCCGGGGAATTGGGCAGCCGCAGCATCGAGGCTCCGGGAGTTCACATCACACAGCGCGACCATTTGCGCAATTTCCGACATCTTTTTCACCTCGCCCAAATGCGAACCGCCCCGCCCGCCGACCGCGATGCACGCAACGTTCATCTTGGAATTTGGCGATCTTGCTGACGTGATTGCAGGAAATCCCAAAACCGAAGCCCCTCCTGCAAGCAGGGAGCGCTGGAGAAAACGGCGGCGGGTCACAGGGGGGATGTTCATGGTTACGGGGAGCAAGTGGCCGAAGAATCAAATTCTTAGGCCTGAGTTTATAATGCAGCTTTTTTACATCGGCAACATCCGTGAGGCCGCAGGGGACAGACACTTTCTCTCGCGCCCACCAAACCGGAGCCGAGGTTACTCGCGCCAAAGATGTCTACAAAGCAGAAGACGCCGAAAGTATTTCTTCGACCAGTGAGGTAGCCGTTCCAGCGCACTAACCAAATCCGCTCAAATATATTTAGATAAGGCCACTTCGGTGGTTCAGCCCCTTGAGCCCATCCCGTGCCATCCTGCACAGGATGGGTTTTTGTCGTTCCTAGCACGAGGACGCAAATCAACCCTTTGTCTGCCGAAGGGACACGACGTGAAATTGCCCAGTGTAAAACACCTCCGCGCCCACAAGAGTCCGACAATGCTGACAGCCATCAGAATTGTGAAGACGCCTCGTACACGTCGAGTTGTGTACATTTAACCCTAGACGAAACGCGCCTAAAGTCGTTTGGTTCAACTGTGATCACGCGAATTGAGTATGTTCTGTCATGTTTGTTTTTGTTTGGCTCGTTGACGGCCCTCCCAGCGGCTGAAACACCTCGGACACCCAATATTATTTTTATCCTCAGCGATGACCTCGCCCAGGGAGACCTCGGGTGTTACGGCCAGAAACTCATCCAAACTCCAAACATTGACCAAATGGCCAAGGAAGGGACCCGCTGCACTCAGACGTATTGTGGGACCAGTGTCTGCGCACCGAGCAGGGCGTCGCTCATGCTAGGAAAACACACGGGGCATTCTCCGATTCGCGCAAACCGAGAAATCGGGAGAGAAGGACAAATGCCATTACCGCAGGGTAGCTTCACCGTGGCGCAGTTGTTAAAGAGCGCGGGTTATCGGACAGCGTGCATCGGAAAATGGGGGATGGGAATGTTTGAGACAACGGGAAGCCCGCTCAAGCTCGGGTTCGACCATTTCTTTGGGTACAACTGTCAAAGGCACGCCCACAGTTATTTTCCAAAATACCTGTATAACGATGATCAGCGCTTCGACTTGCCTGGAAATGACGGCAACGAAAACGTGGAGGGAAAGGGCGCCATTTATTCCCAGAACCCGATTTCTGAGGAGACATTAAATTTTGTGAGGTCGAACAAAGACGGGCCGTTCTTCCTGTTCTATTCCGTGACACTGCCGCACGGGTCGTTCCAAATTGATGATCAAGGAATCTACAAAGACAAACCTTGGTCCGAGGAACAGAAAAATTATGCGGCCATGGTGACGCGTCTAGACACGGATGTTGGGCGGCTGATGGCGTTGTTGAAGCAACTCAACCTTGATGAAAAAACTCTCGTGATCCTCTCGGGCGACAACGGTTCGTCTTTTGCTCCACAGTCCTCTTTGGGAAAATTATTTGACCAAGCAGCGAATGGAATGCGCGGCTTCAAACGCGCGCTGTACGAGGGCGGTCTGCGAAATGCAGGCATCATCCGATGGCCGGGCGTTGTGCCAGCAGGCCGTGTGAGCGAGGAACCTTGGGCGTTCTGGGACTTTCTCCCCACCTGCGCGGAACTGAGTGGCGCAAAGATACCTGCTAACGTGCAAATAGACGGGCTTTCGATTGTGCCTTTTCTCAAGGGAGGCAGTGTACCTAAGCGTGACTTTTTTTATTGGGAACTGCACGAGGGCGCCTCGATCCAAGCGGTGCGATGGGGGGATTGGAAGGCGGTTCGGAACGGACCCTCAAAATCCATCGAGATTTACGATCTTAAAAATGATGTTGGAGAGACGATGGACCTCGCTTCCCAAAAGCCGGAACTGGCATCCAAAGCGGAATCCCTGATGGCCGCTGCGCACGTTGATGATTCCAATTTTCCGATGCGCGATAAGAAGGAGAATAAAGGCATACCCCTCGGGAAATAGGCGCGTTGATCAGCCAAAGCATCGTCTGATGCTTCTATAAATCCCGCGCTTTGAATCCATGGGCGCGTTAGAAAAGACCATTTTTCAAAAAGAAATGGCACTTTTGGGAGCTTTTTTGGGAAAGCTTGTGTAACCCCATGAGTCCCGATTCTCCCTCTCGCACTGAACAGCTTGTCCTGCTGCTAACGCAGAATCAGGAACCCCTGTTTCGGTACATTTTCAGCCTGGTGAGCTCTGAGGCGGATGCCCGAGACATTCTCCAAGAAACCAGTTTGGCACTATACAGGAAGTTTGATCAGTATGAAAATTCTCGCCCCTTTCTTCCTTGGGCTTATCGGTTTGCGTATTTGCAGATTCAGAAGCACAGAACGAAATTCGCACGCTCGCCACTGCTGTTTAGCGAAGATCTGATTCATTTGTTCGCGCTTGAACGGGAGCAAATGGAGCCTGAACTCGATCTACGTCTCCAATTTTTAGATGAGTGTTTGGGCAAACTAACACCGCACGACAAGGAGCTTGTCGCCAGCCGCTACGCACTGCGTGAAAGTGCCGAGGAGATGATGCAACGGTTTGCAATGAGCCGCCGCACTCTCTTCAGGAATCTAGAGCTACTGCGGCAACGGCTACACGACTGCGTCACACGCCAAATCCAATCTGAGGCACTCACATGAACCTTAAATCACTCATTGAGGCCAAGCTCGATGGCCAGATCACGCCTGAACAAAACGCAAAACTCGAAGCCGTTTTGATAGGCGATGGGAATGCGCGACGCCTTTATCTAGAGCTAGCGGATCAACATGCGCGCTTGCTTCAAAGATCTGATTTGCCAAGCGACATGACCCAGCGGTCGTCCTCCCACAAACGCACGACCCGGTGGCAAACTTCAGCCTTCATCGCTTCTGCGGCAGCGATTGTTTTGCTGGCCTTTGCTGTGTGGTCTCATAGACCCATCGCCTCCGAAGCTACCTCTTATGGAGCCGCTATGCTCAGTCAGACTTTGGATGCTGAGTTTACAGAAACAACACTACGCAGTGGGGACACCATTGCACCGGGGACCCTCACATTAAACAAAGGCGTTGTGCAGATAGAGTTCTTCAGCGGAGCAACTGCGTTGATCGAAGGTACCACGCAAATCGAGATCATCTCGGCATGGGAAGCGCGTTGCATCAAGGGTCGCGTGCGGGTTCATGTGCCACCAGCGGCAAAGGGATTCCTCATGCATGCGCCCGATGTGAAGTTAGAGGATCTGGGGACGGAGTTTGCGCTGAACGTGGTTGGCCAAGACAGCGCTGTGCACGTCTTCGACGGAGAGGTCATCGCTCATGCAAAGAACAAAGCTCCCGCCAGTCTTAAGGCAGGAATGTCTCTGAGCTCGTCGAAGGCCGTTGTGACACCCGAAGATTTTCTTCCCATCAGCGAACTTCATAGCCTGATCAAGAAACGTGAAAAACTTCATTCTGAGCAATGGCAGCATTGGTCCATGGAGGCGCGCAAAGACAACCGCCTCATTGCTTACTATCCTTTCAAACATTGGGACGATGATGGCTGGGACCGTATGGTCAACAACGTAGCCCAACCCGTTATACTCTCACGAAACGGGGGCGCGGTTGGCGCACGCTGGACGCAAGGTCGCTGGCCAGGGAAGGAAGCATTAGAGTTTAAGAGGCCCGGCGACCGCGTCCGCATGAACCTCGATGGCACTTATGCGGCACTCACTTTTGCTTGTTGGGTGAAGGTGGATTCTGTGGACAAAAAGTACAACTCCCTCCTGCTCACGGATGGTTACGAGTCCGGCGAACCACACTGGCAGATTTACGAAGACGGCAGCCTCATGTTCTCCATCGGCTACGCAGCGCCGGGAGAAAAACGCATCACTGCGAAAACCAATCAGATGTATTACAGCAAGCCCGTATTCGGCGCTGACAGCCTCGGACGGTGGCATCATCTCGCGGTGACCTACGACAATGCCTCCGGAACGGTAGTGCAGTACTTCGATGGCCAGGAAGTGGGCCGCGAGGTCTCTCCACTCCATCAGCCCGGTCGCCCCATCGGCTTTGGTCCCTGCGAGCTGGGCAATTGGGGCCTACCAACACAAGGCCATCAATTCCCCATCCGCACCCTCAACGGGGCCATTGATGAGTTTGCCATTTACCAATCCTCACTCTCTAGCGCGGAGATTCAAGCAATGTTCGAACAAGGAAAACCGTAGTGGAGCAATGTCTCGGAAAAATTCAGCCACCCAGACCCATGACCAATAAGCCCTTCAATACCCAAATCGCCCTCGTCACCGGAGCAAAAACTTTCTCGGTCTGGGCTACCGCATTACCTGTAATTTGATTGGGGAAAGCGCAACGGTCTGAGTCATTTTTCAAGGGACCTCACATGAAGATTATATTAGGAATCCTAACGTGCCTCGCTGCCATCGCGCCGGCACGAGCACAAAACACCGAGGGCGAACTTCTGTTCGTGCGCCGCATTGCTCCGCTTTTCCACGAGAAGTGCCTCGCGTGTCATGGCAACGACGAGGCGAAGATCAAAGGTGGCCTCGACATGAGGACCCTTGAGTCCACGTTAAAAGGCGGCGACAGCAAGAGGCTCGGATTTATTGCCGGCAAGCCCGAGAACAGTCCTCTGTATCTGGCGGTCACACGCCAGCACGATGACTGGGAACCGATGCCCCCGAAGGAAGCGGACAAGCTTTACACTGAGCAAATCGGGTGGATCAAAGACTGGATCGCGGCTGGCGCGCCTTGGCCGGATAGCGAGCGTGTGCAGGCCCTTGCAACAGCAAATGAAGCGAAGTGGTCCGCGGAAGATGGCGTCGCGGTGAAGACATCCGGCGGCCTTTCACCGGAATGGACGAACCGAAAATACAAACCCGAAGGCTTGTGGGCGTATCAGCCAGTGAAAAAGCTAAGACCGCAAACGGGCAGCGGGAATCCCATCGACGCCTTTATCACAGCGAGATTGCCCGCCGGTCTCGCTCCAGCGCCAATAGCCGACCGCGTGACACTCATTCGCCGAGCGACGTTTGACCTCACTGGGCTGCCGCCGAAGCCTGAGGAAGTAGAGACGTTCCTGAAAGATTCGCTCTCCGACGCAGAGGCGTTCGCCACTGTCGTAGAGCGATTGCTTGCCTCGCCCCATTACGGCGAACGCATGGCGCAGCATTGGCTCGACGTCACGCGCTACGCGGATTCGTCGGGTTTCTCGAATGACTTTGAGCGCGGCAATGCGTGGCGTTATCGCGACTACATCGTGCGCTCGTTCAATGCGGATAAGCGCTACGACCAATTCGTGCGCGAGCAGATCGCAGGTGATGAAATCGAGCCGAACAATCCAGAGATGCTCGTCGCCGCCGGCTTCCTGCGCATGGGGCCGTGGGAGCTGACCGGGATGGAGGTTGCGAAGATCGCTCGGCAACGTTTTCTGGACGATGTAACCAACAGCGTGGGAGAGACCTTCCTGGCGCACTCGCTGCAATGCGCCCGCTGTCACGATCACAAGTTTGATCCCATCCCGACGCGCGATTATTACTCGATCCAAGCCGTGTTTGCGACGACGCAAATCGCCGAGCGTTCCGCCTCGTTTTCGCCATCTGAAAACACGAGCGGCTTCGAGGAGAAAAAGTTCCTTGAGATGCGGCGTGACGAACATATCTCCGAACTTGCCAAGCTCGATGAATTGCTACTTGGCAATGCAACCCGCTGGTTCGTTGAAAAAAACAAAGACGCTGCGGCGTGGAACGGAGCCGTCGAGGAGGCCAGAGCCAAAGCGCCCACCAACAAAAACGGTTTCCCTGATGTATTCGCCAAAGCACGGGACAACCTCCGAAAGCAGAATGTCCTAGAGGACGAGTTCCCGCCCAAACTGGTCGGCTTTACTCCGGAACAGTTCGGACTGGAACGTGTCGCAAGAAAAGGCATCGAACGACTGCAATGGGAACTCGACCGCTACGAACCGGTGGCGCTTTCCACTTACAGCGGCCGCACGCCCCAGGTTGTGACTATCGTCTCACCCTTCCGCATGCCAGGAAACCGCATGACCACGGGCGACTTGGAGAATACTTGCATACTCACGGGGGGCGATCCCTTTGGCTCGGGCGAAAAGGTGAACCCTGGCGTCCTGAGCGTTCTGGGTGCCGCCCAGAAAATGCCGATCCCCGACGCCATCGAAGGCCGCCGGAAAGCCTTCGCCAATTGGGTGGCCAGTGAGGAGAACCCCCTCACCACCCGTGCAATCGTGAACCGGGTCTGGCTATGGCATTTCGACCAGCCCATCGCCGGCAATCCAAACAACTTCGGCAGCACTGGCAAAAAGCCGACGCATCCAGAACTCCTCGACTGGCTTGCAGAGACCTTTGTGGAGAAAGGCTGGAGCTTCAAAGCCATCCACCGAGTGATCATGAACTCTGAGGCGTATCGACGCAGTGCATTGCACCCCGATTTGAAAATGCTCGCGGAAAAAGACCCCACCGGCATCAGCTTCGCCGTCTTCAAACCACGCCGACTCACCTCCGAGGAGTTGCGCGACTCCATGCTTATGGCCACGGGCGAACTCAATCCCGCGCTCGGCGGCATCCCTAATCGGCCTGAGATCAATCTCGAAGCCGCCATGCAGCCGCGCCAAGTCATGGGCACCTTTGCCTCCGCGTGGACGCCGAATCCGCTGCCACAGCAGCGCCACCGCCGCTCGCTTTACGCGTTGAAAATTCGCGGGCTACCCGACCCGTTGCAGGAAGTCTTCAACGCACCCGCGCCAGACTTTTCCTGCGAGCGCCGCGAAGCCTCCACGGTCACGCCGCAGGTCTTCAGCCTCTTTAACGGCCAAGGCACGCAATCCCGTGCCCTTGCCCTCGCCAATCGCGCGATGAAGGAGACGCAGGGCGATGAACAAGCGCTCATACGCATCTTCCAGCTTGCCTTCTCCCGTCCGCCCAACGCCGCAGAAAAACAAGGCTGCCTCGCGCACTGGCGCGACATTGAAGCACTGCTCGGCGACCAAATTCCGCCAAGTCAAAAGCCGCCGCTCGAAGTCCGGCGCGATGCCATCGAGGAAAATACGGGAGAGCGGTTCTCGTTTAACGAAAAGCTGCACGCCTACGCCGAGTTCGTGCCCGATCTCCAACCGGCCGATGTTCCTGCCCACACCCGCGCCCTCGCCGATGTGTGCCTCGCGCTCCTAAACTCCAACGAGTTTGCTTATGTCTATTAGCATTTTAGACCAACAGTCCGCGCAATGTCGCCGTAACGTCTGCTCGGTTCAGCGAGCCCGCGGCAACCGCGAGCGTAAGGCTTTCCCAGTCGTCCGCATCAAGGGACTCGTTTTTCAACAGACCATTTTCGCTCAGGAATACAAGACACGTCGCCAGTGCGACCCGTTTGTTTCCATCAACGAACGCATGATTGGCGCACAGGTAGAAGAGGTACGCAGCGGCGATCTCAATCGGATCGGAGATCATCGGCGCACCCATCATGCTCGCCTGCGGAGCCGCAACGGCGGACTCCAAAAGCTCTCGCGAACGTATTCCCGAACCACCTCCATGAGCAGCCAGCACTTCGCTGTGAATTGCGATCACAGCTTCGACCGTGGGATGCTTGATCCGTGTACTCACGAGAGTCTCCGGAAGAGTTCGCTATTTTTCTGGATGAGCCTACGCGCGCTGCCCGCAGCTGTTTCCGTTTCAATAACCGCCGGATCCACGGGCGCAATGGTAATCGTCCCCCCGCGGTGTACCTCCACGTTCACCTCGTCGCCCAACTTGAGGCGAGCAAGTTGCAGAAGCGCGGAATCAAAGATGATTCCCTGAGAGTTACCGATTTTCGCGATCGTTTTAATCATAACGTAAAACTACGTATTACTACCTCTTTTGTCAATACTCCCCATGAGCCATTCTCCCTTCTTTCCCTGCGCCGGTGGCCGCGCTTTACACGCGCCAACGCGCCGCGGCTTCCTCTACAGCCTGGGCGCCAGCCTCGGCAGTGTCGCCTTCAGCTCCTTGCTCGCCGAGGAGGCCAAGAAAAATCCCCTCGCACCGACGCAAGGCCATTTCCCGAATGTGAAGGCCAAAAACGTCATCTTCCTCATGATGGAAGGCGGGCCCTCGCACATCGACACCTTCGACCCGAAGCCCATGCTCACGAAGATGCACCTCCAAGAGTTCGTGCGCGAAGGAAAGGCGATCTCCGCAATGCAGGGCGGCAAGCGCTACTACGTGCAGAGCCCGTTCAAGTTCTCAAAACATGGACAGAGCGGCGCGGACATGGCCGAAAACTGGACAAACCTCGCCAAGGTCGCCGATGACATTTGCTTCTTCCGTGGCTGCACCGTGGACAGCGTCAACCACCCGACGGCCATGTATCAAATGAACTGCGGCAACCGTTTCGGTGGCGATCCCGGCATCGGCGCATGGATCAACTACGGACTCGGGACGCTCAATCAAGACTTGCCGGGCTTCATCGTGTTGCCCGAGGTCAGTTATCCACAAGGAGGCGCTGCAAACTGGAGCAACGGCTACTTGCCTGCGAACTTCCAAGGCACACCGCTGCGCGCGAAGGGCTCGCCCATCTTGGATCTCACGCCCCCACCCGGAGTCAGCGAAGCACGCCAGCGAAAGAACCTCGACCTCATCGCGACTCTCAACGGTGCGCACGCCGCACAGCATCCCGGCCACGACGAACTCGCCGCGCGCATGGACAACTACGAGCTCGCGTTTCGCATGCAAATGCAGGTCCCCGAAACGCTCGACCTCTCCAAAGAAGACGCCAAGACCAAGGAGCTCTACGGTATCGGCAATGACGCCACCGATTCCTTCGGCCGCAAATGCCTGCTGGCCCGCAAGCTCATCGAAAAAGGCGTGCGATTCGTACAGCTCTACAACGGGTCGTGGGACAGCCATGACTACATCGAGCGCGCCCACGGCAACCTCGTGCGTGGCGTGGACCAACCCATCGCCGCACTTATCACCGACCTCAAACAGCGCGGCCTCCTGGACAGCACGCTCATCGTCTGGTGCGGCGAATTCGGACGCACACCCGACAACGGCGTGCGCGGCGGCACTGCCTATGGTCGCGACCACAACGCCAACGCCATGACCATCTGGCTCGCAGGCGGCGGCTGCAATGCTGGCCACACCATCGGCGCCACCGACGAACTCGGCATGGCCGCCGTCGAAGGCAAAGCCCATATCCGCGATCTCCACGTCACGCTCTTGCGCCTCCTCGGTCTCGACGACAACAAGCTCACCTTTTACCACGCCGGTCGTTTCAAGCAGCTTAGCCAATTCGGTGGGACCGTCATCAAGGATCTGATCGCCTGAACGCTCGTTCCATTCAACCCATAAAACTTATCCAAACCCTCCTGCCCAAGGTCCTTCTGTTCGCACCGTTGGCTGCGCCGGAACCATCAGAACCCACAGCACAAGAAAACTCTGCTGCCTTACAATGGTCACACGGAAACGTCTTCGCGAAGCAGTTGCACGCGAAGTTCCCGTTCAGCTTCACGCTCCCGTTTTCTTCAGAATGACATAGCGAACTTCAATCGCTTCTTTCCCAGGTATCTTAAGCGCGCGCAGCACCAGTTGACCACTCTCAGCCGGCAAAGAAATGTTTCCAACGACCAAGGGTTTGAAGTCTTTTACCACCGATTCCTGCTCTCGCGGAGAACGGTCTTTTTCTGGACCGTACGGAGCGGGATCATGGACATCCGTCACCGTCTTATGAATCTTGATCGAGGCGGGATTTAACTCGGTATCCCCGAAGCTTAACTCAAGCTCGGCGCCGACATTCTCAGCTTTGCACGTATAATAAATCTGCGCCTCGTAAGTGGCCTTTTCACCCACCTCTATGTCCCAAGTGATACGATCTGAAAGACTAGTCCAATGCGTAAAATACGAGCAGTTGGGAGCCTTTGCGCTTCGTTGAATCGTCCCATGCGCCACTCCATCCCGAGCGGGCAGCTGCGTGGTCGGGGCGTATCCTACGGGATAAGGCCGTGGAGCATCCGATCCAGAGGCGCGCGGTAATTCAGAAGTAAATTGGGCTGCAACCGCCTTGAGTCGCATTGCTTCCTCAGAATGCGAATCCGCAACATTACGGGTCTGCCTTGGATCGGCCTCCATGTCATAGAGCGCGCCAGCTGCATCGAGGCGAAACCCCTGTGAACGAACGCTCAATTGCGTCTTTTTCCCGCCAGCCTGCATGGAAATGATCTCCCGCTCGGGCCAATCCGCATGCTGCACGCCTTGCGCTGTGAGAAGCGGTTTCAGACTACGACCATCAAGGGGCTTGGGTGCTGTAAGCGGCACCTTGGCGAGATCAGTCAGCGTAGGCAGAAGGTCGATGGCACCCGCGATTTGCGGAATCTTGAGCCCAGCGGTGACATGCTTGGGCCAGCGAATAAAAAAGGGCACGCGCACGCCACCTTCGTCCATGCTCCCCTTTTTGCCCTTCATCCCTCCGTTCCAGCGCCAGTGACTGGGGCCATTATCGCTAAAATAAACAACGATTGTATTCTCCGCTAACCCCAGCGTTTCGAGTTTATCCAAAACGCGTCCAACGTTCCAATCGATGTTCTCGCACATTGCCAAGGCCGCCCGCGTATTGATTTGATCATCCTCTTTCGGCCTAACGCTTTGTTGATGGATGGTTGCGCCGTCAAATTTTGCATAAAAACGATCCGGCACCTGCATCGGTGAATGCGGAAGGTTGTAGGGAATGTAACAGAAAAACGGGCGCTTTTGATTTTGCTCGATGAAGGACACAGCGTGGTCGGTTAGATCATCGGCTATGAAGCCGTTTCCCCTGACTATTTCCCCGTTATGATCCATTTCAGTGTCGAAATAGTGGCCCCAGTGCCCCGAACAAAAGCCATAAAACTCCTCAAATCCACGCGCATTCGGATGATACGGGTGCTGCGTTCCGTTGTGCCATTTCCCAAAAGCCCCGGTCGCGTAACCCGCGCTTTTAAAAATTTGCGCGATCGTTGTCTCGTCTAAGTTGAGGCGCTCTTTGCCCTCGCTAACACCACTCACCCCAGTGCGCCCAAAATAACGGCCCGTTAGAAATTCAGCCCTTGTGGGAGAACAAACTGGGCAAACGAAGAATCTGTCCAAAGTGGCTCCCGTGCGCGCAAGGCTGTCTATGCGCGGAGTGGAGATGTCTACATTCCCGTTCACGCTCAAATCGCCCCACGCTTGGTCATCGGATAAAATGACCACTATATTTGGACGGTTTTCCGTTTGGGCGTGAAGCGAGTTCCAAGGGACGCCCCAGCAAAGTAAGCCCAGAAAAAAGGTGAGGGCGGTGAGGGTACTTTGAAACTTCAACGTAGCTTTGCTCTCAACGTGGGCGACAAACGAACCCCTTATTTTCAGGGAGGGAACTATCGTGGACATGGGGTCGATAGTAGGACGAAGAATAACACGGGAGAACGCCAAATTCTAAAATCACAGAGCCGCCTTCGAGTGTTCCATAGCATAACCTTGTCCTCAACCCTGTTCTAACTTCCCCTCTGGAACTTTGCTGCAGCCGAGGCCCACTTGTGTTTATACAAGGCACAGCTCCCCCTATGAAAAAAATAGCTCTCCCATTTGCTGCGATCGCACTCCACATGGCCGCCTTCGCAACGTTTGCAAAAAGCGCCTCAGACCTCAGCCCTGCCCCGAAGGCGTCTCCCCCACAGGTTCAGGACATCGAGGGATGGGAATTACACATTCACCCGAGGCTCTTGAAGGATTCGCCCCAGCAAACCGCCGTCGCCCTGAGCCTGCTAAAGGAACAGTTGGCGCAAATCAACAAGCTCGTTCCAGCCCCGGCTCTGGAGCACCTCCATAAGATCAGGCTCTGGATGAACCCTCCGTACGGGGACAACCGAAGCCCGCGAGCGGAGTACCACCCCAATGCGGGATGGCTCGCTGCAAACCAACGGGATCCGGCCATGGCCAAGTGCGTCGAGTTCACCAACGTGGCGATTTTTGAGGCCGAGAACCGTAGAATGCCAATGCTTGCACTGCACGAACTGGCGCACGGCTATCACGACCAAGTGGTTGGAAATAAAAACCCTGAGATCTTAAGCGCTTTCAACAAAGCCAAGGCGGGCGGCGCCTACAAGCAGGTCAAGCGTTGGACGGGGGAACGCTTGGTACAGGACAAAGCCTACGCGATGACCAACCCTCAGGAATATTTCGCCGAAAACACAGAGGCCTTTTTCGGAAAGAATGACTTCGAGCCCTTCGACCGTATGGAGCTAAAACGCATGGACCCAGAAATGCACGCCTTACTCGCCAAGCTCTGGGGGGCGAACCCGTAGCCGAGGAACCGCGCGTTTACGGGCAAAAGCAAACCCCTTTCGCGCGTCGAAGATCGGCCATCGCTGAATCACGGCGTTCGAAGTGTGGCCGTATCAGCGATCTCCATTTCAGCGCGGCGGATTCCTTCCAATAAGGCGGCCCAATCGGCGGCTGTCGTCTCCCAACTGCTGCTAAAACGCAGGACGCGCCCTGCCACCCCCACGCGAAAACCCATCGCTTCAAGAACATGAGAAAGGGTTTCCTTACCACTTGCGCAGGCTGATCCCGTCGAGACCGCAAATCCAAGTTTATCGAGTTTCACAATCCAACGCTGCCGACAATCCACCTCGGGCATCAGCACCGCGACCGTGTTCCAGAGGCGTTCTTCCCCCTCTCCCAGCACGGTGACCCCGGGCAATGCTGCCTTCAAGTTTTGCTCAAAATCCAACCGAAGGCGCAAGCGCGCGTCTAACTCAGAAAGGTGCGTCTGACGCTCGCGAAGCGCTGCCACCATCGCCAACACGCCCGCAATGTTTTCCGTCCCGGCCCGTCTTCCCTCTTCCTGCGTGCCGCCTGTGAGCAACGGCTTGGTTGTGGAAGGGCACTTCAAAAAACCCACGCCTTGAGTGCCCCCGAATTTATGCGCACAAGCACTTACAAAACCACATTTTCCAAAGCCAACAAGAGGCAGCTTACCTATCCACTGCGCGGCATCACAAAAAAAAGGCACCTCGAATTCAGCACATAGATCGCGCAATTCCATCCACGGTTGAAGAATTCCCGTTTCGTTATTTGCCGCCATCACTCCAAGAAAAGCAGGCCGTTCACCCCGCAACCGCTCACGGACAGCCTCCACTTCAATCACACCGGAAGTACCGACCGGCACCAGCCAGTTCCGGTTTTCAAAGTAGCGACGAACCGACGCCAAAACGCAGGGATGCTCGATGGCTGAAACCCAAGCTTCTCCCGAACTCACAGCCGCCAGATGCGCTACTGTCATGTTGTTCGACTCAGTCGCGCCGCTTGTCCAAATAATCTCGCGAGGGTCGCACCCGAACCACTCCGCCAACTCTTCCCTCGCCAAAGTGAGTGCGCGATCCGCCCTAGCACCCACGCGATGAGGACTGGACGCATTTCCTGGAAACCGCTGTTGAGCGTCCAACCAAGCCTCCCTTGCTTGGGTAATCAGGGGCGAACTTGCGTTATGATCAAAATAAAGCATCGGGGGATTTTGAAAAATTAACGTTGGCGAAACGGCCTTGCCAGTGGATTAATCTCGCGTGTTTTCACACGAACACGATGGCTGCTGAAAGGTTTTTGCAACATTTCACTCGCCTTCAATTCAATGTTTTCTTCCAAGACCTGCATTTTCTGTGTCTGACACCCTATTCTATAAGCGCTCCACTTTTGTGACGCATCTTCCGGTTGGTTACCGCTACAGCCCTTCGCACTTCTGGCTGGAACCCGCGGGGCCGAAGCTCTGGAAAATTGGTTTTACAAAGTTTGCCACAAGGATGCTCGGGGAAATTGTGGATCATCAATGGGAAAAAGTAGCGGGCGACCCTGTGAATTCAGGCGAAATTTTAGGTTCCGTAGAAGGATTTAAAGCCATTTCAGACCTATACTGTGTGGCGATTGGCACCTTTGTTGAAGGCAATCCAATATTGCGCGAAGACGCGGGTTTGATTAATAAAGACCCTTACGGTAAAGGGTGGCTTTACATCATAGAAGGCGAACCCGACTCCAAATGCGTCGATTTGAACGGATATAAAGCACTACTCGACGCCACCATTGATCGCATTCTCGAAAATCAACACTCCCCCGAATGAGTCTTTCTCCCACCACTCCAGTCTCACGAGCCCGCTACATTATGATAGGCGGATTTCTCGGCGCCGGTAAAACCACTGCCATTGCCTCGTTGGCACTGTATCTTAAAAATAAAGGATTACGCGTCGGCTTAATCACAAATGATCAAGGCAGCGAATTAGTGGATACAGCCATGCTTCGCGCCAAAGGATTTTCTACCGAGGAAATTCCCGGGGGCTGTTTCTGTTGCCGGTTTAATTCTTTAGTCGATGCCGCCGCAAAACTCACCGATACCATAGCGCCCGATGTGTTCATTGCTGAACCGGTGGGGAGTTGCACCGATTTAATCGCCACGGTGACCTATCCGCTACGGCGTATTTATGGGGAACGTTTCGATGTTGCCCCGCTCAGCGTTTTAATCGATCCCATTCGCGCAGAACGTATCTTCGGCCTGACCGAGGGAGGGAAGTTTTCCGAGAAAGTCCTCTACATTTACCGCAAACAATTAGAGGAGGCGGATCTTATCATAATCGCCAAGTCTGATCTTATTGATACCCAACGTATCGATACTCTGACCCAACGCCTCGCTGCTGAATTTCCCCATGCACAAATCCGTCACGTTTCAGTTCGAGCGGGACTCGGTGTAAACGAGTGGTTTGAGGAAATGGCAACTGGCACTCCAAGTCGCCGGGCAGCCATGGCGGTGGACTACGAAACTTACGCGGAAGGAGAGGCTCTCTTGGGCTGGCTGAATGCGACCTTGCAACTCTCGCAAGCCGGCGATGGTTTTGATTCCGACGCCGTCCTTGAGTCTCTGGCGACAGAAATTCAACAGCAACTCGTTCCTGGGGAAATTGCTCACCTCAAAATGACGCTCAGTCCCGATACGGGCCTCGGCGACATTGCAGTAATTAACCTCGTACGCAGCGATTTCGTCCCCGAACTTTCACTGCGTCTCGAAGAACCCGTGCCAAGCGCGCAACTCATCGTCAATTTACGAGCTGAAGCCGCTCCCGAAACACTAAGCGAGGCACTTGAAAAAGCGGTTGCCGCCACAGCCCGCAAGTTTCCCTTACTTCACGCACATTTGGAGCATCTGGAGCATTTCCGACCCGGCAAACCGGAGCCGACACACCGCGACTTGCTTCCCGCTTCGACCGCTCACTGATTTTTATAAATGAGCGAACTTTCAGAGTCAGCGCGGCTGCTTTACTGTCACTGCCAGTACGCCCAAGTGATTCCCAAAGAAGTGAAGAGTGCCGTTTTGGAGGGGCTTTCTTCTTCGGGTACAGCCTTTGAAGCCGTTGCCGATCTTTGTGAGATGGCTGCCCGTCACGACCCAGCTCTGAAGCGCCTTAGTACGTGCGGTCCGGTAAAGATAGCCGCCTGTTTCCCCCGTGCGGTGAAAGGGCTTTTTCACCAAGCGGCTGCCGATCTCGATCCGACCTCAAGCGAAGTGATCAATATGCGCGCCCTCTCAGCTCCTGAAGTCCTCGCGCGCCTACTCGCTCCGGATCTCAATGCCAATTTACCCGTTCGTTCTCCGTCCTCAACACCCCCTAAATCCTAATGGCTCTCCGTGACAAAAAAGCCCTCCGCGTGATTCTTTACGAAGGTCCAGGTGCCGAAACGCTGACCGACAAAGACCGGTTTTCCGCACTCTCAACCCTCTTGGAGCGAGGTCACTCCGTCACCCGTACTTCGGGCACACGCGCCGTTTCACCTTCCGACGGTGCGCGTACCCTCGTCTTGGGGCGTTTCACCCAAACTCCAGATTTTTCGGGTGCGGATGAAATTCGCGTCGGCGAAATTAATGGTCTAAATACGGCTCAAATCGCCGAGCTAGTCGAAAATACACGTTCCCAAACTGGGTCGGCAAAGCATGGGGAATGGAAACCTTGGTTCCCAGTAATTGACTATGACCGCTGCACCAACTGCATGCAGTGTTTGAGCTTCTGCCTTTTCGGGGTGTACGGGGTGGATGCGGAGCGGCAGATTCAGGTTCAAAATCAGGACAACTGCAAAACGAACTGTCCGGCGTGTTCTCGAGTCTGCCCTGAAGCGGCGATCATGTTTCCCAAGTATAAAGCGGGACCAATTAACGGCGACACCGTCAGCGATGCCGATCTGAACAAGGAAAAGATGAAGATCGACATCTCTGCCCTCCTCGGCGGCGACGTCTACGAAATGCTGCGTGTGCGCTCGGAAAAAGCGCGTTCACGGTTTGGCAAGGAGCGAGATGCGGACAAGGCCCTAAACGAAAGGCAGAAGTGCTTGGTAAAGTTGGCTGAGGCAGGAGACATTCCCGCCGAGGTACTGATGTCGCTTCCTTCGCCCGAGGAAATTGCACAACGAGCCGAAGTGGCGGCGGCAAAAGCCAGGGCAGCCTTGAGTCCAATCGCGTAAAAGGGTGCGCCGCCCTTGGCCCAAGTCAACCGACCTGCGCGGCGCACTTGGGGAGAGTTCGCAAAAATAAAAAGCCCTATAAACACCCTGCAGATGGGTAATCTACAGCGTGACGATTGTATGTTTCGCGTCTACTGCTCTTATTAGCTCATGTTCCCTGAACTTGTCTCTCGAATTGTAAAAAGCACTGATCCACGCTTGTTAGCAAAGTTTATGTGGAACTTTGGCTTCAAGGGGATGCTCTCCGTGGAGCGTTTCAAGGCGCGTATTAAAAAGGGCGAGTACTTCCCGCCTTTTTTGTACCTCTCGATTTTGAACAGTTGCAACCTGCGGTGTCAGGGCTGCTGGGTCGACGTCGAAGCAGAGCGTACCCAAATCGACATCGAAACGCTCAACCGTACGATTAACGACGCAAAAGCCCACGGAAACGCTTTCTTCGGTATCCTCGGCGGCGAACCTTTCATGCATCCTGAGCTGCTGGACCTGCTTGCAGCGCATCCCGATTGTTACTTCCAAGTCTTTACTAACGGCCAATTTATCACGGAAAAAATCGCCCGCCAACTGAGAGTTCTGGGCAATGTCACCCCGCTTATTTCCATCGAAGGACGTGAAATCGTAAGCGACGAGCGGCGTGGAAAAAAAGAGGTCTTTACCCGTACACTACGCGGTTTGGAACACTGTTTGAAAGAGCGCATTCTGACGGGAGTCGCAACGAGCGTTTGCCAGACCAACATTGATGATCTGTGCACCGAGGGTTGGCTACGCGAATTGATTTCACGCGGAGTCCATTACGCGTGGTATCACACCTACAGGCCGGTGGGCCCAAAAATGAATCCCCAGCTCGCACTCCGGCCGGAACAGTTGGTGCAAGTGCGCCGTTTCGTCGTCGAGATGCGAGCAAAACTCCCCATCGCACTCATCGACGCCTATTACGACGGAGAGGGTCAAGCACTCTGTCCGATGTCTACTGGGGTGAGCCATCATGTGAGTCCACGAGGAGATATTGAGCCCTGTCCCATCATCCAATTTGCAGTAGAAAACATTCGGGATAAACGCGGCGTGTTCGCCACCATCCGCGACAGTGAGTTTCTCAAAGATTTTCGTGAACTCAGCGCCGCCGAAACCCGAGGGTGCGTCGTATTAGAACGCCCAGATTTGGTGAAACAACTGGTAGTAAAGCACGGGGCGCGTGACACCACATTGCGCGGAACAGCGATGGCAGAACTGGAAGCCATGGAGCCTCGGTTTTCACAGTGGCTTCCCGGAGAGGAAATTCCTGAAAAACACTGGATGTACCGCTGGGCGAAAAAGTACTGGTTTAACGATTTCCACGCCTATTCAAAGGTCACGCCTTCCGCAGCCAACAAAGCGAAAGAACTTCAAAAACGACTCACCGAGAAAAGCGTCCACGTCTCCGTTTAAGGGTGGAGCGCTTTTTTCAGATCGCGCCCTCACAAATTCCGTTCTACACAGACCGCTTATGCTCTAAGAACTCAGTGTTCTTTGAGTATTCTGAATCTGGCTGCCACTTATTTGACTTTTCTTCTCCGACTTCCCATTAGCCGCCAGCTGCCTGTTACCCCCTCCATTAGAAACCTCCGTCTGTTATGTCGGCCATCCCTTTAACTATCCCACGCCCAGTTCCTACGGTGAGCTTCCGTGCTCCTAAAAAGAACATCCCTCAAACGCCCTTCGAGCGCTCTCGCATCCTCGAACGTTGCCGGGCCTATGCCGCTGAACACAACCCAGTTCCGCCTTTGCCCCCGCAGGAACTTTTAGTACACGCAGATCGTCTTATTAAAGAACTGGGCTGCGATCCGATATACAGGGATTACATTGGTGTCTTGATCAATAATGAGCTCTGGCGGGAACAACTCGCCCGTGTGCCGTTTGAACGCCGCCTGCTGCTGCTTCCCAAATGTTTACGGGTAGAGAGCAAGTGCCCCGCTCCCTTCGACGAATTTGGCCTTCTGTGCAAACAATGTGGTCTCTGTTCCATTCAAGATCTGCAAAGTGAAGCGGAGAGATTGGGTTACGCGGTGCTGGTAGCGGAGGGCTCTGCCATTGTGATGTCGCTGATCCAGACCGGCAAAATTGAAGCCATTGTCGGGGTGAGCTGCTTGAGCGTGTTGGAGCGCGCTTTTCCTTACATGGAAGCGGCTGCAATCCCCGGCGTCGCCATTCCGCTCCTTCAGGACGACTGCATCGATACTAACGTCGATCTGGACTGGGTATGGGATTATATTCACCTCACCAGCGATGACCAAACTCGGCGGCTGGATCTAAGCCAATCCAGGGATGAAGTAGACTTCTGGTTTACCCCGCTCAATTTGGAGACCATTATGGGGCCTCCTCAGGGAGAAACCGAACAGATTGCCAGACAATGGTTGTGCCGCGCGGGAAAGCGTTGGCGCCCCTTTCTGACTGTCGCCACTTTTCAGGCGTTGCGCACTACGCCGGGAGCACCTTTGCCGGAAGACTTACGCAAAGTGGCCGTGGCCGTGGAATGCTTCCACAAAGCCTCCCTCATTCACGACGACATTGAAGATAACGACACCGCGCGCTACGGCGAAAAGACGTTGCACGAAGAGTACGGCGTCCCCGTGGCACTGAATGTCGGGGACCTTTTAATCGGTGAAGGGTACCGGCTTCTGGCAGCGGCGCAGATCAGTGCCGAACAGAGAGTTGCCATGCTGAAAGTCGCGGCCGAAGGTCAACGCGAGTTGTGTCGGGGGCAAGGTGCCGAACTTTGCTGGGCACGCCAACCTGCACCGCTTAGCACACTGGAAGTCCTTGATATTTTTCGTAGAAAAACAGCTCCTGCCTTTTCGGTGGCCCTCAAACTTGGCGCGATTTACGCGGGTCAGTTTGAAGAAGTCGAGGACGTGCTAGACACTTACAGTGAAGCGTTGGGGATCGCTTACCAAATTCGCGACGATCTCAGCGACCTGGGCGATACGGGCGAAACCAACGACATCGCCGGATTACGACCGAGCCTCCTGCTGGCTGCGGCCTTCGAGCGGGCGGAAGGCGAACAGAAAAACCGGATCAGCGCACACTGGCATCGTCTGTCCACAGAGTCGCCCGCCCAAATCGAGGCTCTCTATCTTGAACTGCAGGCAGACGAACGCTGCCGAAATTTGCTGGAACGCTACAAGGAAGAAGCGGTTCGTTCGCTTCAAGAAGTGGACAACGCTAATCTCAAGGGGCTTCTACGCCGCGTGATCGGCAAGATCTTCAACGACACCGAGATTAAAGGCTGGTGCAAGGAGTTCACCCCCGAATCCAAGACCGAAGTCACCAGCAGCCCGGCCTCCACTTAGAAATATCACGATCCGGCACGCCTCCTTTTAGCATTGTGAGCATCCGACTTGAAATGCTTCAGGTGGCGCGCCTGGCGCCCAAGCTTCTGGGAGCCTCGACTCCCTTGGTCGAGGCATTTCTCCAAAGCCAATTTACCCAAGATGGAGCAGGTTGCGACCGGGTAGGTCGGCCGGATCTTTACTATACCATCTTTGCTCTGGCGGGGCTTCACGCCCTTCAACAGCCCGTAGGTACTGAGCGCACCGGAGGTTTTTTACGCAGCTTTGACAACGGCGAAAGCTTAGACTTTGTCCATTTAGGGGCTCTGGCGCGGTGTTGGGCGGCGCTTGAACCACTTAAACCGTCGGAAACTTTAAAGGACGCCCTGCTGGCACGACTGGAAGCGCATCGTTGTCCGGATGGAGGTTACGATGCCGAGATTGGCGCGCCACACGGGAACGCCTACGGGTGCTTTGTGGCACTCGGTACTTACCAAGACCTTGCGCGCCCCCAACCAGAGCCGTTGCGCATGGTTCAATGTCTCAAATTGTTAGAGACACCCGATGGCGCTTGGGCCAACGCCCGTGGCTTAAAACTTGGCTCCACCAACGCCACCGCAGCAGCTGTAACACTGCTACAACAGCTTAATCTTCCGATACATCCCGCAGTGGGTGACTGGCTTCTGGCTCGACTCCATCCTCAGGGCGGTTTTTTGGCAATGCCCTCGGCTCCCCTGCCAGATCTTCTGTCCACAGCAACCACGCTTCATGCGCTAGCCTGTATGGAAGTCGATCTTCCAGACCAGGCACGCGAAAAGTGCTTGGATTTTATCGACAGCCTCTGGACGAATGAAGGTGGATTTCACGGCCATTGGGCAGACGAAGCACTCGATGCCGAGTACACTTTCTACGGACTTCTAGCGTTGGGGCATCTGACGCGTTGATTCATGGCCGACTCAATCTTTCCAAGTAAGCCGCACGCCAGTTCCCGCCTGCATGCGGCGTTGCAAAAAGCGACGAACGCTTTGCTCGCTGAACGCTGCGCTGAAGGACACTGGACAGGACGCCTTTCCTCAAGTGCCTTGTCCACTGCCACCGCCGTCATCGCACTAACCCAAGTCGATCCCAAAGCGTATACACCTCAAATTCGAAGCGGGCTGGAATGGCTAGTTCAACATTCCAACCCAGACGGGGGTTGGGGTGATACGGTTTTGAGTAAAAGTAACATCAGCACAACGGCTCTGGTCTGGGCAGCTTTTGGTGCCTGCGCTGCTGATTCCATTTTCCCGGAAGCCGTGGCACGTGCCGCAGGCTGGCTGGAAGTTCATGCAAAAGACCGGACTTTGGTCGAGGCAATCACCGCGCGTTACGGGAAAGATCATACGTTTTCCGTCCCCATTCTGATGGTGCTCGCCTTGTCGGGAAGGTTGGGGAAACACGGCTGGAAACAAGTCCCCGCATTGCCCTTTGAATTGGCGACATTACCCCGCTCCTTCTACGGGGCGATCCGCCTTCCGGTCGTCAGCTACGCCTTACCCGCACTCATCGCGATCGGTCAGGCGATTCACCATCATGCCCCGAGCCGTAATCCCATCCTCAGGACCCTCCGCTCGCTGGCACGTCAAAGCACGCTCCGCATTTTGGAGGCAATTCAACCTCCCAATGGCGGCTTTTTGGAGGCCACGCCCCTGACAAGTTTCGTGACCATGGCTCTCGCCTCCACGGGACTGTTGCACCATCCCGTAACCAATCGCGGCGTACAATTTCTTCTCGAAAGCGTGCGCGAGGACGGCTCTTGGCCGATTGACACCAACCTCGCCACATGGGTTTCTACGCTCTCTATTAAAGCGTTATCACATCAACCAGATTGGTCGGATTCTGAATTTCAATCGGTTTTACGCCACTGGTTACTCGGCCAACAATACCAAGCCCATCACCCGTACACTGGTGCAGCACCCGGAGGATGGGCGTGGACAAATCTGCCCGGTGGCGTTCCTGATGCCGATGACACCGCCGGCGCGTTGCTCGCCCTTTTGACGTTAGGAACGCCGGATCCGCAGACCTTGAGTCAGGGAAACGCTGGAGTAAACTGGTTGCTGGGGTTGCAAAACCATGATGGTGGAATTCCCACATTCTGTCGGGGTTGGGGCGCTCTCCCATTTGACCGAAGCAGTCCGGACATCACCGCGCACGTCCTTAGAGCTTGGGTTAAATGGCTTCCGATGCTTCAAACGAGCCTACGCGCGACTACTTCACGCGCCATTCAAAGGGCCATTCATTTTCTCTCGCGCACTCAAGCACCCGACGGCTCATGGTCGCCGCTGTGGTTCGGAAACCAACATGGAGCCGACGAGCAAAATCCCACTTACGGAACCACCCATGTTTTGCTCGCTCTGCAAGAACTTGTTGCAAGCGACTTTGCGCTCCCCCCTTCGGTCTTTGAGCGTAGCGTAAAATGGCTGCTCTCCGCTCAACACGCCTCGGGAGGATGGGGTGGCTTTGCGGGCGGTCCGCCGTCAACCGAGGAAACTGCACTCGCAGTTGAGGCGATTGCGGATCTGGATAAAGAGGCGGCCCATCGCGGCACTCTGTGGCTGATGGAACACATCGAAGACGATACCTGGAATCAGGCCGCGCCCATCGGTCTTTACTTTGCCAAACTGTGGTATTACGAGCGTCTGTATCCTCTCATTTTTACAGTCGCAGCACTCGGCAAAGTAAATATCAGCGGAGATGCATCATACTCGTAAGTAAAGACTTAAACCATCTCTTTTAGGTTTATGGATGATTCAAAGAGCTCAGCCCCAGCTCCGCAATGACTGTCTGAGTTTTTGGAGCGTCAAAGCGGAGCTGGGGCTCCGCGGTCCCAGGAGAGAAGGACCAGTTTTCTTCAAGATTTGGTATCACTCCGCTAGCCTGGCTGGGCTCCCAACGCCAACGGCGTTGTATCATTCAGCCCAGGGTTGGACCCACGCAGTCGGGCCTACTCTGGGTCACCAAAAACACAGTCAACCCTATAAGGGTTGCATCCAGAAAAACTCTCTCTCAGTCGCCATATGAAGAACACAGGCGCGCTGAAGAGCTCAAAGAGCTCAGCACCTGGGAGCGCGGAGCCCCAGCTCCGCAATGACTGTCTGAGTTTTGGAGCGTCAAAGCGGAGCTGGGGCTCCGCGGTCCCAGGCGAGAAGGACCAGTTTTCTTCAAGATTTAGTCTAAAAACGAGCGGGAACGGCACCTGATTGCGAACATACCGCAGACGCGATCTCGCAGGCTTTTTGGAGGATCACTTCAGGCGCATCACCGCGCAGAATTCCGAGCACGAATGCCGCCGTGAACGAGTCGCCCGCGCCGACGGTATCGACGACCTTCGTCGGGATACCCGACTGATCGATGACACCATTCGGCGAAACGAAGAGCGCACCCTCAGCCCCGCGTGTCATCACGACAAGGTGGAGTCCAAATCGCGTGAGTAAGGAGCGCAACGTGGCTTCGGGCTTCGTATCGAGCGCAATGCCACATGCGGTGGCGACTTCGCTCAGTTCCTCATCGCTCAGCTTCAAAACGCTCGCTTGCGCGATGGATTCGTGGATAAGCGCAGCATCGTAGAAAGGGCTGCGCAGATTCACATCAAGCACGCGCAGCATCCCGCTTTCCCTCGCGAGCTCCGTCACCCGTCGAATCGTCGCACGCGACACAGCACCCCGCTGCCCGAGAGTGCCGAAGTAGATCGCGTCCACCTCCGAGAGCTTCGCTTCCAGCGCATCTGTCCAATTGATAAGATCCCACGCTGAACCAGCATGAATCTCAAAGCTCGGCTTGCCCGCCGCATCCACGCTCACGCCGACGCTGCCCGTTAGCGCATCGGCAATACGCTGCACAAGGGTGGTTTCAACGCCGAAGCCCCGCAAAATTGTGACCGCCTCGTCGCCGCGTATGTCGTTTCCGACGGCACTGAGCATCGTCACGTCGCCACCGAGGCGCGCCGCGTGGCAGGCGAAATTCGCCGGTGCGCCACCGAAACGGGCGCCTTCGGGAAAGAGGTCCCACAGCACTTCACCGCACGAGAGGATGCGTGGTTTGCGAGGCTCAGCGGGCATGGCGAATTTTATCGAGCAACACCGCACCGAGGATCACGAGGCCGAGGACGACCTTCTGCGTGTAGCTCTCGACGTTGGTAAGGTTCATCCCGTTCTGGATTACGGCAATCGTGAACGCACCGGTGAGCGTGCCAAGCATCTTGCCCTCGCCGCCGCTGAGGCTCGTGCCACCGACGACCACAGCAGCGATTACGTAGAGTTCATACATATTGCCATACGTCGCGGAACCGCTCTTGAGCTGCGAGGCCATGATCACCCCACCGAGCCCGGCAAGCAGCGCGCTTGCGATGTAGGCAAACATCAGCACGCGCTTCACTGGCACGCCGGAAAGGCGCGCTGCCTCGCCGTTCCCTCCCACTGCATAGAGGTAGCGGCCAAGCTTCATGCGGGACATAAGCACGTGCGCCAGCGCATAAAGGACGAGCATGAGGACGACCGCATTGGGCATGCTGAACAAATCCGCGCCACGTCCGAGCCAGACGAACGAATCGGGGATTTGGTAAATAGACTGGCCCTTCGCAAGAATATAGGCGAGACCGCTGCCAACGAGCATCATCGCGAGCGTCACGATGAAGGGAGGAATGGCAAACCGCGTGATCATTGTCCCGGAAAATGCACCGACGATTCCGCAAAGCGCGATTGCCGAGATGCACGCGAGGAGCATCCCGCCTAACGATGCATTCACTCCACCCGCGTAGTCGCGGATGAATCTCGCACACAGCACCGCGGACAGCGCGAGCAGGCTGCCAACGGAGAGATCGATGCCGCCGGTGATGATCACCATCGTCATCCCGACCGCGACGATGGCGATGACAGCAATCTGGTTGGCAATGTTCAGCAGGTTTTCGGACTTCAGAAAATTCGGCCAACGATAGCTGCGCGGCATGATCACGCGCGGATCGCCGAGCGCGGGGAAATTGGTCTTCAAGTCGGAGAAGACGAGCCACGCGCCAGTGACCTGAGTACAAGCGATAGCATCGAGCTTTCCGCCTGCGGCGTTGACTTTCACCAGCGCCTCACGGGCGTCCTTAGGTTCGCCTTTCGCGATCGCAACCACCTCTGCCCCAGACGCGATCAGCGCGCTCTCGATGCTCGCGGTAAATGCCGCATCGTCTGGTTGGTCGCTTGCAGCGATCAGCACGCGCGGCGTCTTGCCGAATTGCTGACCGATCACAGTGATGATCTGTTTCGCGGCAGCCGCGCCTTGGGGCGACTGGTCGCTGTAGGTGACCACGCTGAAAAACGCGCACAGCAAAACGAGCACGAGAATCATGCCGTAATCGGCGAGGAAGCGGGCATTTTTCATAAGGTCAGGCGTGGGCGAGTTTCATGATTTGCTCCTGCGTGGCGCGACGTGCGTCGGTGATTTCGCCGGTCACGCGGCCTTCGTGCATCACGAGGATGCGATCGGCCATACCGAGCACCTCGGGTAGTTCGGAACTGATCATCACGATGGCTTTTCCTGCAGAAACGAGCTCATTCAGCAGTAGATAAATCTCGAACTTAGCGCCGACATCAATGCCGCGCGTTGGCTCGTCGAAAATCAGCACGTCACAATTTCGTGCGAGCCATTTCGCCAGCACGACTTTTTGCTGATTTCCCCCGGAGAGGTTGCCAGCGCGCTGCTCTTGGTTCGGCACTTTTATTTTAAGCTGCTCCACGTAACGGCCAAATTCCTCGCGCTCGAGGCGACGCCGCACGAAGCCGCGGGTCGAAAGACGGTCGAGATTCGGTAGGCCGAAATTTTCGCGGACCGAATGCCCCAACACTAGCCCCTGCAATTTACGGTCTTCAGTCAGCAAGCCGATGCCTGCTGCAATCGCATCCTGCGGCGAGTGAATCGCTAAGACATTGCCATCGAGTCGGATCTCGCCTGCCTCACGAGAGTCGGCTCCGAAGATGAGTCGCACCGTCTCCGTGCGACCCGCACCGACAAGTCCGGTGAGCGCAAGGATCTCACCGCGACGGACGCTGAATGAAACATCACGCACCGCTCGGCCTCGCCGCAGGCCGGAAACTTCAAGCCGTGGCGCGCCAACACTCACCGACCGCGTGGGGAATTCGTCCTTCAGCTCACGACCCACCATCAGCTCGATCATCTCGTTGCGCGTGATCTGCGAGGTAGATCTCTCACCCACATTCTTGCCGTCGCGAAGTACGACCACACGGTCGGTGATGGTGAAGATTTCATCAAGCCGATGGCTGATGTAGATAATTCCGATGCCGTGGCTCTTCAGGTCGCGGATGATTTCAAATAGCCGCTCCACTTCATGCGAAGTCAGCGCCGCACTCGGCTCATCCATGACAATGATGCGTGCATCGAATGCGAGCGCCTTGGCGATTTCGACCAACTGCTGCTGCGCCGTGGTAAGCCGGCGACACGGAACCTTGAGATCTATCTGCACTCCGAGGCGCTTGAACAGCGCAGCCGCGCGTTCGTGCTCCATTCTCTTCGCCACAAATCCGGCTCGTGTCACTTCCTGACCGAGAAAGATATTTTCCACCGCAGTGAGACCAGGGACGAGATTGAATTCCTGATAAATTACCGCCACGCCCGCGCTACGCGAATCCTGTGGCGAATGAAACGGGTTCTCGCAACTGTCAATCGTGATCGTGCCCTCGTCCGCTTGATGCGCGCCGCCGAGGACTTTCATCAATGTGCTCTTTCCAGCACCATTTTCGCCGAGCAGTGCGAGCACTTCGCCCGCGCGCAGTGTGAGGTCCACGCCACGAAGCGCCTTCACGCCTGGGAAGGACTTCACAATGCCACGCATCGCAAGCAGCGGCGCGGCATCGCTCATAGGCCCATCGCAGTTTCGAGAGCCTTGCGCATCACCGCCGCGTCCGGGGTGATGCCGGTCCAGTATTCCACGCCGACGATGCCTTGGTTCACAAGCATGCCAAGTCCGTCGATGGCGCGACATCCACGCGCAGAGGCATCGTCGAGGAACTTCGTGCGGACCGGACTAAAGACCACGTCGGCAACAACCATGCCGGGCTTGAGTGAAGTCAGGTCCAGCGCGAGTCTTGCGTCCGGAGCGTAAAGACCTATCGATGTGCCGTTGATGACGACGTCCGTGCCTGTAGACACCGCGTAGTCGCCGCTCCAGACGACGAGTTCGGCATCAAGCTTCAGCTTATCCCGCAGGAGTGCGACGAGTTCCGCGCCACGCACTTCGGAGCGGTTCACAATGGTAATCCGTTTCGTTCCCGCGAGACCAAGTTCAACGGCGATGGCACGCGCTGCACCGCCTGCACCGAAGAGCACTACGGATTTCCCTTTCGGATCGATCGCAGTCCCCAGCGACTTCAGAAAGCCTTTCCCATCTGTGTTTTCGCCAATGAACTTGTCACCACGCCGCACCACACAATTCACCGCGCCCATCAATGCAGCGGATTCTCCGAGGCCATCGAGGTGCGGGATAACGGTGACCTTGTGCGGTAGGCTACAATTGAAGCCACGAAAACCCATCGCCTTCGCCCCCCGCACGGCCGCAACGAGATTCTCCGGCGTGACCTCCATATTCACGTAGCGCCAATGCAGGTCGTGGTGCGCAAACGCGGCTTCGATCATCGCGACGGTGGGATTGCCCGCCGCGCCCTGCGACATTGAACCGGTAAGTTCGTGGAGAAAGCTGCCTTCGGTCATGGTGTGGGTGCGTTACTTGAGTTCCGGGTCCTTCATCGCGTCCGCCTTGCGGTACAGACTCGTGGGGATGAGTATCTGCGGCGGCAGCGTCTCGCCAATCGAGTGGCGGATAATCGCATCAACGATCTGGACGCCCATCTTGTCTGGAAACTGAATTGGATCAGCGTAAATTTTTCCGTCCTTAATAGCCTGCTTGCCCTCTGGCTGACCGTCGAAGCCAATGATGACGACTTGCTCTGTCTTGCCCGCTTTTTCGAGCGCCGCACGCGCGCCGAGAGCCGCGGGATCGTTGATAGCGAAGATACCGCGCAGGTCCGAGTGCGCTTGCAAAGCATCCTCGGCAGCCCTGTAGCCCATGTCCTTGGCCGCGCCACTCTCCAACTCGGTGACGATGTCGATCTTCGCCTTGCCGCTCGCATTGTGCGCGTTAATGACTTCCGTAAATCCCTTCACCCTAAGCTGGCAAGACTCTGCCTGCTTGAAATGCAACACGGCGATCTTGCCGCCGGCTTCGCCCAGCGCCTCGATCATTGCCTGCGCGCCCTCCTTGCCTCCTCCGTAGTTATCGGTCGCGATCTGCGTCACGATTTTCACGCCCAGCTCGTTGCAAGGGATGTCCACGGTGAAGACGGGGATGCCTGCCGCATTTGCATCCTGAATCACTGGAATGATTGACTTTGAATCACAGGGACTTAACACGATGGCGCTGACCTTCTTCACGATGAAGTCTTTGATCTGGTTACTCTGCTTCGCCACGTCCTTGTCGCCACTGACGACAATCGCTTCGAAGCCGCGTTTCTTGCCCTCAGCGACGATGTTGTCGCCGATGACTTTGAAAAACGGGTTGTCCAGCGTGAGCAACGAGACGCCGATAGTACCCTTCGACTTTGTGTCGGGGGACTGAGTGGTGCTCGCAGGTTTGTCACAGCCCACTAGGAGCGCAACTGCGCAGGTTAGGAGTGTGGCGAAGAGGCGTTTCATAATCAACGAGGGGAGTATTTGGGCTAGGATTAGAGTTTGCCCGTCTTCAGAAATTCATGTCGCACCGGAGCGATAACTCGATTGCCCGTGGTCGAAATAAATGTCACTTGGCCCGGCGCGAATTCGAGTGTCTTCACATTCTCGAAACCTGCGGGAATTTTTACCACCCCTTGGATGTAGTTGACCGCTGTCGGCTTGTCAGCACTGAGTGCGACGGTCGTGTCGACGCCTTCCTTGGTGAGAGAATTTTCTTTCGTGGAAGCAGCGAGGCCGTCGGCAAAAAAAGCGGTGACGTCTTCGAGGCCGAGGCAGTTGTTGCGTCCATTCCACGGGTGGCCGTGACGACCGTGATACTCCATCCAGAAAACAGTGCTGTTGAGCACCGCTGGATCCTTCAGTGAAAACCACACGTATCCCGCATCCGGATAGGTCGCGGCTATCCACGCGGGGCCGTTCGCTTTCTCCCAGGATTCGTTGGCGATCTGGACGAGGTCCGCATACCCGTAGCGACCGGGCAGGCGCGTCAGGTCGGCATCCGGAGCGTCTTTCCAAGCGGCTGGAACCCTTGCCAGATCCCTCCACTTCGCTCCGGGCAGTAGCGCCTGATACTCGCGCTGCTTCGGATCACTGAAAAGCGACGGAGCGGTCATTCCAAACCGGAACGCGCTGGTGGCAATCCGCACGGCGCCTTCGTTTTCGGGCATTGCGAGCGTCGCGTGATGACCGAGAGGCACGCGCCCAGCGAAGCCCTCGATGGTGTTCCGCGAGTACACGACGTTCTGCCCGTCCACAAGCGAGAGTTCCTTAGTCACGCGCCCTTTGCGGACGTTCGTTTCGATACCAAGCGTGAGCGTCGTCACCTCGCCAGTTTTTTTCGTGCCGACGAAATGCCAAGCGTCGCCCACGATCTCGCCGTGCGGCGGATGCTTCTCGCCCGCGACTTCCTCGCCGTTTCCACCGAAGGGCAGGCAAAAGAAATCCCCACGCAGCGTCACGAGCACAGGCGCAGGCATCTTCGACGGCTTTTCGTCCTGCCAAGGGCTGATGTGGTAAGGGCGCACCGGCTGGGCACTATCGCGAAAAAAAGTCACAGGTGCCATGTTGCCACCGAGCTTGGTGACCGCAACTTCGACTTCCTTCGTGGACACGACGAAACTGGGCTGCGCATGAAAGGAGCGCAGCGGCGTTTCGTCTCCAGCGGCGGCCGTAGCAGTCGCGGCAATGAGCGGAAGGTTCATGAGGAGAATTCCGAGAGGCGAGCGTATGATGAAGGAGTTCACAGGGTAGTAACTAGTGTATCTTCGCGACCGGTACCTAGGTAAAGAGATGCCAATACAGACAAACACAAAGTTGCCATTACAGATCGTCAAGTTGTAAGTATCCGCTTCACCATGAAAAATCAGCCGCGGCATCAGGCGATCTATCGCGAACTACTTTCCGAAATTCTTGCGGGCAAATATGACCACGTTAATCGACTGCCCAGTGATGCGCAGTTAGTGAAGCGATTCGGAGTTTCACGCCCAACCGTCGCGCGCGCCCTGCAGGATTTGAAATTACAAGGTATTCTGGAGCGCCGCGTCGGCTCCGGCACGTATCTGCGAAAGGACAAAGGGGAGAGCTCAAGCGTTCGCCAGTTGGGTCTGATCGTGCCGGGGTTGGGCAGTATCGAGATCTTCGAGGTCATCTGCGGCGAACTTGCTAGCCTCGCCCGCGTCCACAATCTCGGCATGCACTGGGGCGGCAGCACGCGCCCCAGATCCGGCGCCAGCATGAGCATCGAAGAAGCCGAGGAACTCTGCGAACGATTCATCGAGAAGGAAGTAAGCGGTGTATTCTTTGCCCCTTTTGAGCACACCACTGACAACGAAGCAGGCAACCAACGCATCACCGGACGTCTCAGTCACGCGGGCATTCCTGTGGTTCTGCTGGATCGGGACATCTGCCCCTTCCCCCAGCGCAGCAACTTCGATCTCGTGGGCATCGACAACTTTGCCGGCGGTTACCTCCTCGCCGAGCATTTGATCAAGCTCGGAACACGACGTCTTGCTTTCGTCACGCGCCCCCTCTCCGCCACCACTGCGGATGCACGCAAAGCCGGAGCCGTCGCAGCCATGCTCGCTCACAGCATCGCAGTCCCCCGTGACTTCTTCCATGCGGGCGACCCCAGCGAAACGAAGTTCATCCGTAAGCTCACTGCCGGCCGACCGCACGATGCCGTCATCTGCACAAACGACCACACCGCCGCCCAACTTCTGCAAGCGCTCACCCGTCTCGACATTAAAATCCCACAAGACCTCCGTGTCGTTGGCTTCGACGACGTGCGTTTCGCAACGCTTCTCTCGGTACCGCTTACCACGATCCAACAACCCTGCCGCGACATCGCCCTGACCGCCTTCAACGCCATGCGCGAACGCATTGCCGACCCGACGCTTCCCTCCCGCAGTCTAATGCTGGCACCCAAACTGATCGTTCGCGAATCCTGCGGCGCGTATCTACCCCGATGAGTTGAGGCGGGCCGAAATGGCTCCAAAAAGCTGGTCTCACCTGCTCGTTTCAGCGCTCCAGATCGGCTTGCCATCTAGCCACGTCGAGTCCACTTGCGTGGTTTTGAGATCGTCGAGCGGGCAGGCAAGGATGTCGCGGTCGAGGATGATGAAGTCGGCGCGCTTGCCGACTTCGAGTGAACCGAGTTCCTTATCTAAAAATAGAATCTTTGCGTTGTTGATCGTGTAGAGCTGAATTGCTTCCTCACGGGTGAGTCCGCCTTCCAGGTGCAGTGGTTCAGCGAGGTAGCGACATTTTCTCTCCACAGCGATCCACATCGCGAGCCACGGGTTGTAGGGATTGATGGAGCGCAGGCTGCCGATTTTTTGCATGTGATCGCTGCCGCCTCCGACAGTCACTTTTGCATCGAACAGCGCGCGCAGCGGCTGGAAGCGGTTCATGCGTTCGTTCCCAAACTGTTTCAGCAACGTGGCGCCGTCGAGATGGAACCAGATCGGCTGCATATCGATCACCGCACCGAGCCGTGCGGCCTGCGCGATGCTTTCGGGGGTCATGAAGTTGCAATGCGTGATGCACGGGCGGGACTCGCGGAGCTGTGTGTCTTTGTCGACCTCATCATACGTGTCGAGCAGCAGCTTCACCGCTCCATCGCCGACACTATGGGCGGTGAACTGCAAACCCGCGCCCGCGACCTTGCGCACCATCTTCGCGAGATGCTCACTCGGAGTGCGCTGTACTCCACGATAGTCCTTGTCTGTGATGCCATAGATACGGCTGACGCCCCAAGGTTCGAGCATCAGCGCGCTGCCAGTCAGCATGCCACCATCGAGCCAGATCTTCGTGCCGATTATTTGTAACATCGGGTCCGGCCTCGTCAGCGGGTGATTGATGATTTCATCAAGAGCGAGCTCCGTCGTCCGCCATAAGTTGCTGGTGGGAAAGATGTGAGACAAGCGCAGGCGAACGGTAAGCGCGTTGGCGGCGCGGAGGGACTGATACACTTCAATGTTACCCTTGCTCGCACCGCGATCGGCGATAGTGGTAAAACCGACACGATTATAGTCGGCGAAGAGCTTCTTCACGAGGTCGATCGTCTGCGCTGAGTCCGGTTTTTTATGGATCGTCTTCGCGTTGATCTTCGGACTGAACGCATGCATCAGTCCTGTCGGCTCGCCATTCTCATCGAAGACGACGACACCCGTCGAATCCGCTGGCACTTTGAAGTTCCGATCAATTCCAGCAAGCTGGAGCGCGAGAGAATTCAGCATGGAGTCCGGCCCAGTGCTGAACTGCACGGGATGCCTCGGCGCCACGCGATCCAACTCCTCTCGCGTGGGGTAACGTTGTTCCTTGAGTCGCGTTATAAAAATTTGTCCTATGCCGATGAGAGAACCCTCTGGCAAGGCCTTCGCGCGGCTCGCGATATAGTCGAGAAGTTGCTGGATGTCCTCGATGTCCGGTACCGGATGATCGAACTCCATGGTCGCTGCCCCAACCGGATGTGCATGTGAATCCATCAGCCCCGGGAGGACCATGCGCCCTCCAAGATCCACACGTGTCGCCTCTGGATGATCTACCATCAACGCCTTTGCCTTATCACCCAACGCCACGATGTATGCGCCGTCCACTGCCATCGTTTCGGTGATGGAGAAGGACTCATCGACCGTGACGATCTTACCATTGGTGAAAATCGTGAGAGGCGCAGCGCGGAGTACGGCAGTTGCTGCAATTAGATAGGCAGCAGTTAGTTGGAGGAGCGTTCTGGGGAACATAAAGTCGATCTACTTGCCGCCAAGTTCCGCTTTGAGAAGTTTTTGCCAGTCGGGGTGCTTCTGCTTGAAGGCTTGATACTCTTTGTATTCAGCGGCTGAGACCTTGCCGTCTTTGTCCTTGTCCACGGCATCAAAGAGCCATTCGTAACCAGGTTTGTCTTGATTCCATTCATCGCGCGAGTCCCAGCCTGCGGCGCTGGAATCGCGCAATTCGAGCACCTGACCCGCATCAAGTAGAGCGCGGCGATAGCGTTGGAAATCGATGTTTTGCACGGCTGTTTTTTCCGCGAGGGCGTGGGCGGCGGCGATGCCAGCGGAGAGCCCAAGCGTTATCCAGACAGGCTCCATGCGGATGCTCGTCATCGCGATGTGACTCGCAGAGCAGCACACGGGTACGAGCAGATTTTCGCACTCGCTTCGCTTCGGCGTGATGGCGCGATACGGAATGCTGTGAATGCCGTTGTGCCGGGGATTGGCCTTCAGGATGCTGAACTCGCCACCGCTGAGCGCCACACCGCCTTCGTGCGCGATGGTGGCATAGGACCAGTCGTCCACGCCGTAGCTGCCGAGACCAACCGTGTCCTCGGGATGAGCATCGCCTTCGAGATCCTTTTGCGTGACGACGTAGGATGACTTCATGCGCCGCGCCTCTCGCACGTAAAGCTGATGCGGCCAGCCGCCAGTCTCATCGAAGATGCCGCGCTGGAAGCCGGTCGTCTCCGCTCGCTCACGCAAATCTGCTGGAGCCGAGGGATCGGTGCGCAAGAAGTGATACATGCCGCGCACGAAGTTCATCTCATCGCGCCAGATGCGTGAGCGCGTGGTCCAGTCACCATCGGGATACGCTGCATTCGCACCCGCGACGGACTGCGCCCACAGCGCGCGACTGGAGTTGCCACCGAAGATGCCCCAACCGGGATTGTCTGAGTATTCGCCAAGCACATGCATTTTGCGGCCCTCGCGCATGTTGACGTTTTTCTGAAAGCCTCGGCGAAAGATCTCGTACGTAAACGGGTCGTAGTTATCGGGCTTCTCGACGCGAATCGGATTATTTTTCGTGAGCACCCAACGGAAGCAATACATCATCGTTAGCTTGTCGGCGCTGCCGAGCGGGCCGATCTGGATGTCTTGCAGCAACGGCAGCAACCCGCTCTTCGGATCGCCCGGCTTCACATACGGATCGATTTCGTAGCGCATCAAGATGGGCCGCACGCCGCCGAGGGACTCACCGTATTCCTCTCGCGATTCACGGCCCCAAGTATAGCTCACGCCAGACTTCGCCATGAGATCGCCTTCATACGAGCAGTCAATGAACACCCGCGCCGACACGGTCTTCGCGTTCGCAGTCAAAGGCTTCTCGATCGGGCAGCCGACCATATCCGGCGGCGCATAATCGAGCGTGATGCTGCAAATGCGCGCACCCTCCTTCGTCACGCTCGCGAGCCGATGCTCATAGATGACCGGGATACCGCGCTGCGCGAGTTCGGTCTTGTAGAGATTACGCATCGCCACGTCGTCCTTCTCGATGAGAAGCTTCAGCGCCATCTTACCCACAGAGCGCTTGTGGCCCCAATCAATCGCATTCAGACCGCCGCCGCTCATACCACCGAGCCAGCGCGAAGGCTCCACGACGAGCACCTTCACCCCCGCATCAGCCGCGCCCAACGCTGCTGCAATGCCGCTAGCCGTCGCGCCATAAACGCAGACGTCGAAGCTCTCGGTATTCTCCGCCAACACGATATCGGAGAGCAAGCTACCTAGTAGTAATCCTGTCGAAGTGCGGATAAAGTCCCGGCGTGTTTTTTGAGTTTTGGGTGTCATGAAAAAGGTAAATGGCGGTTGGAGGGCTTTAAGGATTTGGTGCGGCGGCGTGGAGTGTGGCAACATCAGATGCAATGAAACTCGTGGAATTATCTCCCCGTGAGAACTATGGACTTTTCCTGCGGTACGAGAATGGAACCGAAGGTGTGGTGGATCTTCTCCTCGCTCGCAGGTGGGGTCTTTCCGCTGTGACTGGGGGAATCCGACCCGTGTTGCGGTTCCCTCTGCATGCAACTGACGAGCAAAAGCGTTGAAGGGATTTGCCCCCAAACCTGCAAAGGGATTCATAAATCCTTCGAAATCAAAATGGTCGGGGCGGTAGGATTTGAACCTACGACCTCCTGGTCCCAAACCAGGCGCTCTACCAAGCTAAGCTACGCCCCGAACTGACTATCATTGCGAATCTTAAACTGATCTTCGCTGAGGTTTCCACAGTTCAGACTCCTAAGACTTCAAACTACAACGGAGGATCAGTATGCCCTATTCCGTGGGCGCGGCAAGCAGAAGTAATTTTCTTTGGAGCCTGCGGGCTACAAAAAACCCATCGGGGAGAATACTCGAGATGTCCAGACAGCGCTTTTCGGATGTCTAGCAATGTAATTCTCCCCCTTTTCACTTTGCAGGACGTCGCTCGGGTGTAGCCTTCTCGAATAGCTTGTATGGCACAAAAATCTGATTCCTCGCACGACGACTCCAAAGCTGATTCCAAGGTAATGGCGGCACGTCATAAAAACCTCGATCTCGCACTTCAACAGATCCACAAGGACTTCGGAGACGGAGCCATCATGCGTCTTGGTTCAGCCCAACAGATGGACGTCGAAGTGATCCCCACGGGCAACATTCTCATCGACCGTGCCTTGGGCGTCGGTGGCTTCCCTCGGGGACGCATCATAGAAGTGTTCGGGCCGGAATCCTCGGGCAAAACAACCCTGACACTCACCGTCATCGCGCAGGCCCAAAAGATGGGTGGCCTCGCAGGATTCATCGACGTGGAGCACGCTTTGGATCCCGCTTACGCGAAGAAACTCGGCGTCAAAATTGACGAACTGCTCGTTTCCCAACCTTCCTCTGGGGAAGAAGCGCTACGGATTTGTGAAACGCTGGTACGCTCCAACGCCTTGGACGTCATTGTGTTGGACTCGGTTGCTGCGCTGGTAACCAAGGCCGAGTTAGAGGGTGAAATCGGCGACACCACCGTCGGCGCCCAAGCCCGACTCATGAGCGCTGCGCTGCGCAAACTCACCGCACTGATTTCCAAAGCGAGCACGGTGGTGATTTTCACCAACCAGATCCGCGAAAAAATCGGCGTAATGTTCGGCAACCCAGAAACGACACCCGGCGGGAAGGCACTCAAGTTTTACTCGAGCGTGCGCGTGGACATCCGGCGCATTGGGGCGATCAAACAGGCTGATGGCACCGTGATTGGCAACCGCACGAAGGTGAAACTCGTGAAGAACAAAGTAGCGCCGCCGTTTACAGAAGCAGAGTTCGACATCATGTATAACGAGGGGATTTCATCCACGGGCGCGCTTCTGGATCTTGCTTTGGAGCAGGGCATTGTGGAAAAGCGCGGCTCTTGGTTGTCCTACAAGGGCGGGCAACTTGCCCAAGGCCGCGATGCCGCAAAGGATGTCCTCAAAAACAACGAGGCTTTGTGCGCGGAAATTGAGGCGGCCGTAAAAGCCAAGCTCGACGAACCTCACGCGAAGTAAACCGCTCGGCGTCGCCTCCGCGCACTCCAACATAGTTAACGAGCGGACGCCGTGAAGTCCGCTCAATTTTTCTCCGATGCGCTGGGATACGCCGTTGCAGGAGTTGCCGTGGGTGGGGCCGCAGCGCACCCGCCAGTTGACGCGTTTCGGCCTCCTGACATTGGGAGATTTGGTCTCCCATTTTCCCAAGCGCTGGGAAGACCGCAACCGCTTCGACCGTTTTCCGCAGACCGAATCCGACACCCCAGTGTGCGTCATGGGGATGGTGCAAAGTGCTGCCGTTCAGAGGCGTGGGCGAGCACGCAGCTTCGAGCTCCGACTGGTGGAGGAACAATCCCACGCGCTGGCCGGACAGATCACGGTGCGCTGGTTCAACTTATATTGGATCGAAAAAGTGGTCGCCACGGGGATGCGACTGGTGGTTTACGGCAAACCCAAACGCCGCGGCCGCCAAATCGTACTCGAGCAACCCGAATTTGAAGTGCTGGAGGACGACTCCAACGCCTCGTTGCATCTGCAACGCATCGTCCCAATTCACCGGGCTACCGAAGGGCTCTCCACTCGGGTATTGCGCGGGGTGATTTGGGAGACTTTGCAACGGTTGGAATCCATCGCGCTTCCGAATCTAATCCCAGCCACGCTCGACCCCATGCCGCGCATCGAGGCTCTGCGGCAAATTCATTTCCCAAACTCCTTCGAGGACCTTTCTAGAGCGCGCACGCATCTCGTATTGA
>Ga0114967_10000232_pt1 | contig 46170 bp, 42 predicted proteins | sample M_130628_MF_Meta_FD_92639 | JGI IMG/M metagenome (GOLD analysis project Ga0114967, IMG submission 92639) | Freshwater microbial communities from Lake Montjoie, Canada to study carbon cycling - M_130628_MF_MetaG | ecosystem: Environmental > Aquatic > Freshwater > Lake | place: Lake Montjoie... | reverse complement strand
TAAGTCCACTGATAGAACGCTGTCAGCCTCGTTTATGGTGCTTCTGGTGTAGTTTTCGATGAAATTAGTGTTACTTTTAATCCGTTTCTTATTTTTGAGTGCCTCCATGTATAATATTTAACCGATGTGGGTAAATTTACAGGGGTCAGCGGTAAAAATTATTTAGAAGGGTCAGGAATTATAAAGGAGCTTGATCACCAAGGTTCTGTATTCTTGTATTCCGAGGACAGCGGATGGGCTGCCCGTTTTTCGCGAATAGCCAATCCTCTATTGTTCCTGACTAGAATCCACCGCTCTAGAATGCCCGTGGAAGTCCGTCTGAGTTGTGCGGAGGGTAAAGACAGCGGACAGGGAATCAAGGGCTACAAGGGTATTTTCTGAAAACGGTAAAGGATTGCTCATTTGGGAAGTCTCAAGATATCACAAACCCCACTAGTATATTTTACTGGTGGGGTTCATGTGAGGTTTGTTGAAACGTTGTCTGTTGGAAACTAGAGTTTCTTTAGTTCGGATTTCAGCCATCTAGTCAACCCTCTCTTTTTTCTTTGCCACGGTTTGAGAATACCCTGTCTAGCGTAACTCCATAATGTTGCCTTTGAGCATCCGAGGAGCTTGCTTGCCTCTTTTGTGGTTAATAGATAATTATCATTTTCTGTTTCTAAATCGCATTCCCTTTTTCGATTTTCCTCCGTTATTTGTAACTGTTTAGTTTTAAGTTGTAGCTTTCTGTGATTCGCCACATCCTCCAGTAATGATGCTATTGTTATTATTTCATTGTGATATTCCATTTTTAATTTGAGCTTCGGTTTAATCAGCTCACTCAACAGAATCATATCACAAATAAGGGCAATTTCAAGATATTTCGCTGAAATTATTCATTTAATAAATAAGGATTGTATATTAATATCTGGTTCGTTTGCCTATTGGCAAGGTGGCAGAATCTTCCAGTAGGCATCCGCTTCTGCTTGTCTGACATTCTTATTGTAGTGCTTGTGAAGCATCTGATTTCCCTTGTGTCCGAGTTCAGCGATTGTCTTTGCTTCTCCGTATGTTTTATAGTGGGCAGAAGCAAAAGTTTTCCTCGCTCCATCTTGAATCCAGTTGATCCCCGCGAGTTTTACAATCTTCCTTCGTTTTCGTTCTAGTGTCTTTGTCGATTTTGGAAAAATCAGACCTTCCGTATTTCCTCGATTCGCTTTGTGCCAATCAAGCCAAGCTCTTAGAGTGCTATTAATTGCAGTATATCTCAACGTGCTGGTCTTGTTCACGAAAGCAGTGATCGTAATGTCTTCTTCATTTATGTTCTTCCATTTTAATTTTGTAATTTCTTCAGGTCGAGTACCTGCAAAGAATGCTATGGCAAAATAGGGAATTGCTTCTGAAAAATTCTCCATAACGGCGTTCATGAATTTCTGGACATCCAAACTACTAAATATCTCTATCTCTGAATCTTTATCCTTGGGCTTTGCTTGTTTGATTTTTGCGACGGGACTTACTTCAAGCCAATCTTTTGAGATACAGTGATTAAACATCACACTCAGATGGCGAATCTTGAGATTCTTGCTTGATCTCGGCTTTGTCTTGAGGGTTTTTTCTATTTCTTCCCTATTAATTTCAGTCAAATTTTTATCCCAAAGAAATCTAAATAAATTTAGAGTCTGCTTGTGATCTCGTATGTGCCTTTTTGATCGATTATCCTCCTTCAGCCATTCCAGAAAATCTTCATATGCTTCACGGAATGTCGTGCTGGCATTTGCTTTTGCCATCTGCTGAGCGGTAAACATTGCCGCTTTTTCCAATGAAACTCCTTCTGGCAAGAATTTCTCTGCTTTAACGGCATCCGCAGCAACCTCTGGTGTGATTTGCTTGCTTAGACTACCAAGTGAATTTCTTGATGAAGTCCAGTTTTTGACGAACTCCTTTGCTTCCTTTTCAGTGAAGAAGTCTTTTTTCCTTCCCTCTGTAGGGTGTAGTTCTCCTTTAGCAAAGGTCACCCTCCAGCGTGTGTTGTTGTGCTTAACAATAGGAAACGGTTTGTGCGTGGTGAGTCTGTTCATTTTCGTGTTACCTGATTCTACGGTACCTCGACGGTACCTCGAAAATGAGTCAAATTCAAGCTAATTCTGTCCATGCTGATCTAATTTACTCAGACGGTACCTCCAGCTTTCTTGATGTCCTGCGGATTTGTAATCAGCAGGTCATCGGTTCGAGCCCGATTGCCGGCTCCACTTCTAACTCTTTGTTAGAGTGGATTTTAAGACTTCACAAAAACTTCCAGCTGGCAGCCACCGGGCAGCTTACTGCCCATTTACTGCCCAAAATTCAAAGTGTGCAGCCCAATCCAGAGCCTCACCGAGCCTATGGTCGCAGGCTTTTTTGCGCAGCTGCGAAGCAATCAGCGGCAAAGCAGCCTTTTCAGATCCTCAAGCAGCTCGGGTAGGGATCCTTCGATAATCCCCCACACAATCCTGTCCTCCACCGTATCGTAGCAATGGGCGAGGATATTGCGGAACGAAATGATCTGCCTATAATTCCGGATGGAATCGATCTGTTCCGGAGCAATCTTGAAGGAGCGGTTCAGCGCTTCCCCGATGATTTCAAAGGACCGCTCAACGGCCAGGCGGGTCTTATCGTCTGCTGAATATTGTTCAAGGGTCAGTCCGGCGACGAACTTTTGGACCTCATGCCCGCGCCTCACCGCCTCCTCAAGATTCTCGAGGAGCTCAGGCTTCATAAACGAGAACGCTTTCCTCGTGGATGTTACGTTTGAGGGAAGGGCGAGTCACACCGCCTGGCGTCAGAAGATCTACTTCGGTTCCAACGGCATCCTGCAGTTCATGAAGCAGGCCGAAATAGTGAGTGGCATACTCGGCAGGCGGCATGTCCTCGAATTGAACCAGCAAATCCAAGTCGCTTCCTTGCGATGATTCTCCACGCGCCACGGACCCAAAAACCCGCAAACTCCGCACCGGATGACGACGGCACGGTCCGGACAAGACCTCTTTGAGCTCGGCGAGTGACATACGTACGGAACACCTTATCGCAGAAGCTCAGGGGCAGAAAGGCGAAATTAGCGGGCACACATCCATCGGGCGGGTTGCAGCCGCAGGCCCTCTCGGCAGCAGCGCTATTATTTGCACGACGTTCAAATCAGATGAGAAGGGTCTACGACAAAGTTCGTGGAGAGGTCTTATGCGAGTTGAAGGCTTTGTTTGAGGTTTGGGGTGTGGGTACAGCGGAAACTAGCCGCAAGCGGCATTGACACTTAGGCGGTAGTTGTCAAAATTTTGATAGCCCTAGGCGGCCATTTACTGCCTAAGATTGGAAAGGGAGTTGTTATCTCAGGGCCAGTAGAAACTCCGCGACAACTCGAATTTCGCCTGCTTGATCTGGAGAGATATGGATTGGTGAGTAGTTCTTGTTTAGCGGTTGAAGAACGATTTCAAGATGCTCCCGCTCAAACGTGAGTTGGAGGCCCTACGGCGCCAGTTAGTTCTCGCCAACGCCGAATAATCTCTTCTGAAAGGCCCTGCAATCGAATGAATTAGCAACAGAGAAGCGAGGTAGTCACAGTGAGCGAACACTCTAACTCTGTCTTGAAGACGCTGCGGAGCCTTCAGAGCTCGAGATTGCAAAACCTTGCACCTTCGAACAATTTGCCGCTCCGTCCATCGCTCTAGAGCTAGTCTCGAACCCCCATTAGGCCGATGGGCTTCACCTCGACGTTTTCAGCCAGCGAGTAGGCCATCTTACCCGGATACAAAATCGTGAGTTGCTCGAGCTTCAAATCCTCCATCGCTGTCTTCATCGACGCCGTGAGTTTTGGGGCATCCGCCCGTTTGAATTCGACTCCGGTACGGACCCCGTCTTTTACCATCAGCAAATCCAACTCCGCGCCGCTGTGAACACCCCAAAAATACACTTCGTCCGGTGCTTTTTGTCGGATGACCTCCTCCAGTGCAAACCCCTCCCAAGACGCTCCTAGTTTGGGGTTTGTGAGCAAGTCTGTTTGCGTCCTAATCCCGCACAGGCTATGAAACAACCCGCTGTCCCGAAAATAAATCTTCGGGGCCTTCACCTGTCTTTTTCCGAGGTTCTCGTGCCACGCTTGAAGCTGGCGAATGAGGAACGCTCCACTTAACGCGTCCAAATACCGTCTGCAAGTGGGCGGTGTCACTCCCAGGCTGCTTGCAATCTCGGACGCATTCCATGTCTGAGCATGATAATGAGCCAGCATTGTGGCAAATCGCATCATGGTCGCCGGGGCCACCCCAGGGTGAAACTGCAGCAAGTCCCTCTCAAAAAAACTGCGGATAAACTGCTGCCTCCAGACAAAGCTTTCGGAATCTTGAGCCGCAAGATAACTCAAAGGAAAACCACCCCGAAGCCACAGGGACTCTTGCTGCGCGTCACCCAATTCGAAAAGAGAGAACCCCGCCATCTCGAGCACCTCGATTCTTCCTGCCAAGGATTCGGAGGATTGGGACAACAGTTCCGGGCTGGCGCTTCCGAGGATTAAAAATTGCGCAGGCTGGGGGAGCCGATCGGCCAAGACTCTCAGGATGGGGAACAACTCCGGCCGGCGCTGCACTTCGTCAATCACAACGAGGCCGCGCAAACCTTCCAGCGCCGTTTTCGGCTCCTCCAGGCGCGCGAGGCTCACAGGATCTTCCAGATCAAAGTAATTGGCTGAATCTACCGCGACAAATTCTCTGGCGATGGTGGTTTTGCCACACTGTCTTGGGCCAACAAGAGCCACGACACGGCTACGCGCGAGCGCCAGTTGAACGGAGTGTTGGATTTGAGGACGGAGAATCACGCCTTAAAATATCACGAAAAACGAACGGTCCGTATTCAATTTTCATTAAATTTTGCCGATCCTTTCCTGTTTGGATTCCGCTTTTTAGCATCTCCAGCTTTCCGGGTGGGCAATCGCAGCCCGGGACGGCCCAAATATTGGAGTGGGGGCGGCAGGGACAGACACTTTCATCCCTCCCGAAGAGATTACTCAACTTGGGAGAGAGCCAACTGACGCCTTAGCGCCTCCAACTCACGTTTGAGCGGGATCCAATACTCTCGATCCCTACGGCGCTCCTCGATTTCTTCCAAAAACAAAGCCTCCTCCAACGCATCGCCCCTTCCATCCAGAGCCATCCCAAGCAGGGATCGTTGTCCTTGTTCCCCAAGCGCAAGTTCTCGGAAATCGTTGCAAACAGAAATCAACAACTCAGGCGTGCGAAGCTCCCTCAACCAAAACAGCACTCTTGCAGGATCTGGCGGTTGGTCCTGGTTGCTAAAGTAATCGGCTTCCAAAAGACGGCGGATCATCGGCCAGTCCTTGTCCCGCTGCGTCTTTTTCGCCCTCACAAGATCCGCAATTGAGAGCAGGTCGCAGACTGTCCCATCCGGCAACTCGATTGTCGCACGCCTCTGCCAGATCAACTCGAACGGATCGACGCCCCTCATCACAGACATCACATCCACACGTAACCCATCGCACTCCGGGTGCCGGCATCTGAAATGAATTGCGTGCCCCTTCTCAAGATAGGCAACGTCGAAAGGCGGCACCGCAATGACTCCTGCTCGGAGCTCCGTGAGCGCCCCTGTTAGCCTATTTAAGTTTTCAGCGTCCGCCAGAATGGCGAAATCGGAGTCCCTACTGAATTCTGCCGCTCCGTAAAACACGCAGGCCTGACCGCCCATCAGCAGGCAACGGACTTTGTGCGCTGCCATCGAAGAAAGGACTTTGAGTATCGGGTTCGGGATCAAGAGAGCCTCCTAGCGTGAGATAGGTCTGCCACAAAATCCCACTCTCCCGCCAGCGCTGAATCGGAGTCAATCGATACCAAGCCGCCCATTCCTCGCCAACAAGTTCTTCGGGACTTGAGTGAGTGTAGACAAAGCCCATGTTTTAAGGTGACACTTAAACTCACAAATCGTCAAGGCCCATGGTGCCGGCTCGAAAGTCGGCACGACAAAGTGGGGGCGGCGGGGACAGACACGAATGGCACTTAGTTAAGGGCGTCCTTCATAGAATTTTTACGCCAACAAGCAGGGGTGCAACGCCGCCACCGAACGAAAAAGCACCTTAACTAAGCGCCATTCGGGGCAGAAACTCTTTCTATACTCCTCTATATGAACAATTTAGCGACGTGAAGTCGAAAGGTGCAGCCGAATGAACTCATCAGCAGATATGGGTTGGGGCCTATACCCAGCAGACGCTAGGGGCTTAAAGTGGGCGTCGTTTGTGATCACGTAATCTGCATTCGCTGTGATCGCGCAATCGGTGAACTTATTATCGTCAATGTCGGCTGTAATCACTTGAAACCGATAGGTGGGGTGCACTTTGATAAGAAGATCGCCAACGGTTTCGGCAAGCGAGAGGACTTTGCAGAGTTGATTCCCGCGATGAACGCCACTGTGTAGGACTATGATTTCTTGGTGCTCTGTGAGTACCTCATTACTTACCGCCCACTTTAATCGACGTTGAAACCACGCATCAAAAATAACTTGAAAAGGATGTCCCGCTTTTCCCGCTTGTAAAAGGACACAGGTATCAATGCAGACGATCATCCAATCCGAGATGCCTTTATGGATTCCCTCGCCGCAATAAGTGCGCCATCCAGATCGGCATACTTGCCAGCGGCCCTGTCAGTAGCCAATCCCTGAGAGAATTCAGCCCAAGCGGCGCGAAGCTCTAATTCCTGCGCCAAATCGTGAAGCACGGCAACTCCCTCATCGGGCAATCGCTCCAATTGCTCAATGACGTTGAGTCGTAAAATGTCGGGCTTAGGGTACACTCTTTTGATTTGCTCGGAAGCCGTTGACATAGGTTCATGTTACCCCATTAAGGAGAGTCCCGCCAGTCCGCTTTTACGGGGTGCGCAGACTAGATTTTGGAGCGTCAATTTGTGGAGGCGGCGGGGACAGACACTTTCCCCCTCTCAAAAGCTGCCACCGCCAAATATTGAAAGAAGGACTCGTAGCAGTCTGCTTATGGCGATAGTTTCTCGTTGTGAAATGAAAGTCATCGATCAACCGCGCTGCATCGTAATCGCTGGTCCGAATGGAGCCGGTAAGACGACTTTCGCAAGGGAGTTTTTACTAAAGGATGCTGGTGTTGTTCACTTTGTAAACGTAGACTTGATTGCAGCTGGATTATCACCCTTAAAACCGGATGCGGCTACCGTCTCAGCTGGGCGGATTTTTCTGAAAGAACTGGATCGTCTAGCACAGGCACGTATGGACTTTGCTTTTGAAACGACCCTCAGTGGGCTGCTACATAAGGGGCGACTTCGACGGTGGAAGGAGAATGGGTACCATATTGAGGTGGTTTTTCTGCGCTTGGCGTCCACACGGCTAGCATTGAAGCGGATTGCAGCGCGCGTGCGGCAGGGCGGGCATAATGTTACCCGACCGGACGTGCTTCGGTGGTTCGTTCGCGGTTGGGAGAATTTTCAGAATTATTACCGTCTTTTGGCTGACTCATGGACGGTGTTCGATAATTCGGGCAAAGCACCTCGACTGCTGGAGAAATCAATATGAAGAAAACAGGTGAAAAAGAGCTCCCCGAGACATTTGCGGCTAAAGTTGAGCGGGCATTGCGGCGCGCTGGTCAGGTTGCTCGGAAGACAGCGCGAAGGTATGGAACCCCAATTTACTTGTGGGTCGATGGCAAGGTGGTTGCCGAAAAGCCGTAAGATGATTCCTGTCCACCACCGTGGAAACACAATGGAAGTGAGCGACCTGCACCGAAGCCTCGGCCTTGAATCTCGCACGCCTCATACACTCCTTTCTACGGATGCAGGGGAAAAGGTTTATCCAAGTGTCTGTCCCCTGCGCTCTCAATTTTCATTAAATTTTGCCGATCCTTTCCTGTTTGGATTCCGTTTTTTTGCATCTCCAGCTTTCCGGGTGAGCCATCGCAGCCCGGGACGGCCCAAATATTAGAGTGGGGGCAGCGGGGGGCGGCGGGGACAGACACTTTACCCCTCGTTGGCGGTGCGGAGTTGGCGATAGTCTAAGGCGACGAAAGGGGTGAGTTATGTCAGGCGGTATTTTTGGAGCCGGCTGTTGGGTTTGTCGGGGAGAGTGTATTCAACTCGGCCCTCGGCGATCAGGTCGCGCATGACCTTGTTCAGTTGGCCTGAAACCTCTCTCTGCCCGAGTTTTTCAGAGAGTTCCGCCTTGCTGGCGGGGCCAGAGGACAAAATTTCGAGAACGCGAAGATCTAGCGACTCTGGCTGTGACTCTGGCCGCGACGGCCTGGGCTTTTGCTGCACCACTTCCAAGGCAGCCGGATGAACGGGCAACCGGACCAGAAAATAGGAGTGGTCCTCGTCAAACTCGAACTCTGGGGCGGGCGAGCCATTTTCCCGCATCGCTCCGAGAGAGGAGGCGGCAGGGACAGACACTTTCCCCCCTAAGCCTGCTCTGCTGATTGCACTCATCCGTGCCCCATTTCCTTGTGGTTTCCGATAGCCACGGCCAGCCATTCATCAGATTCCTTTCTCCTCTGCAGGTGTGCACGAAAATTGTCGTTAACCCGAACTGAGAAAAGACCGTTGCCGCCCTTGTCCCATTTCTTGAAGTCCGCCCCAGGGGTGATGGCTGTGCCGAGCTTCTGCTTCGTCCGCTCCCATGCACGCTGGATGGGCGAGGCCAACATTCCCACTTTCTTTCGGAATTCGTCTGTTTCCCTGATTGCGGACAGTTGAGAGAAGCAGCTCAACCATTCCGGCGGAAGGCCGATTCGTGCACTGTCGTTCACTAGATGAATCGGGCAGTAACGCCAGTCAATGCGGGGGCGTATTGGGAAGCGCGTTTGCCAGTCATATCCGAGGTCCAGATTCCATAACGACCGATGGTGCGCACTCTTAAGCGCGTGTGATCCGTAGCGACCTGCCAGTTCATCCAGCAACTGACCCCAATGTGCAGGCCGTACCTTCAATGCATTGCGATACCCCACTGGCTGCCCGCCGACAAACGCTCGCAGAGCCGCCTGTTTGCCCTTCACCCTTAATGCTGGTTTCATCGAGCGGAAGGCCGAGAGCATATAGGCATTCGCCATTCGTTCCTCCTCCAAGCAGTAGCTGGGGGTACCCATACGGAAGGCTTTCGTGGCCGGGACATACCATGGTTCCTGATGGTCCAGTTCCGCTTGGGCGATCGCGTAGTCCGTCGCAAAGTGGAAAAGCTCATGATTCAGGGCCGCATGGAAAGCCAGGTGTGCCTTGGTCTCAAGCGGGATGGGAAGGCCTCCGAAGGCATTTTGCATCATGTACGCGAGACCGGAGAGAGGGACGTAGATGCCCCATTGCAACCCGGGACGATGGAACGAAACATACCAGGCTAAGGCATCCATGCCATGCAACTGCACGCTTTGTTGGATCTTCTTTCCCTCGTCGCCGCCAAGCCCCAAAAAACGGTCGTCCATGTCTGCACCGATTTCAAAGACCGGATCAAGCAAACTGTCACGGCCGTCCGCTCCGAAGATATCATCGTCCACTCCGAAAACATCGTCGTCCGCATCATCCTCACAAAGCACCGCGTTGCTATCCATGGGGAGATCGTATCTCGGAAGTAGGTTAGGGTTCTCTCCCATCCATATCGTCTGAATCGACTGAACGGCTTCTTGGCTGCCCTCGTAGCCCGGCTCGGGCGGGAATTCAGTCAAAGCCCCTTCAATGTTGGCTAGTCCTTTGCGGATACTGGAAATCAGCTTCATAATTACCTAGTGCGATCAAATTGTGTGAGGCGGCGGGGACAGACATGTTCTACCCGCAGGCCTACAGCCCTATAGGTGTACTAGAACTATGGTGCCAAACTTGCCACTGTGTTCTAATGCGTGATAGGTGCTTGCGAAATTGAGGTTCTCTGCGGACTGGAACTTGATGAAATGTTCGGAAGTTCTCACCAAACGTGCGAGGGTTTATGTCCCAAGTTAGTTAATTATGACGTTTTTGCAGACATCTGCCAGGGCTGAATTACTCCGGAAGAAAAATTACACCGTCTTGGTCGATTGGGGGAGGCACCTGACGGTCACGAATGAACATCGCCTCTACCGCTCGTAAAACAGGATCACCGTCATCCGAGGCTTTTGCCTGCTTAATGGCTTCGCCCAAATAGGCCACATCACTTAGGGTGTCACCGGCGGGCCACAGCGCTGCTGCTGCAAGTCTACGTTTGCGTGTCATCAGACTTTGGAGCAGGCAGTCGAATGAGTGCTCGCGGAAGCGTGGATGAATCGCTAGGGGCACATGGATGAGGACATCGCGACTTTGCCCGATCCGATGAACTCGGTCATTACACTGCTCTTCCACGGCTGGATTCCACCAACGGGAAAGGTGAATGACATGCGTGGCCGCCGTTAGTGTTAGTCCTGTTCCGGCAGCTTTTGGACCTAGAACAAGGAGGTCAAATCCCCCGTTTTGAATGAGGTGCCGCTGAAAGCGCTCTACGATCCGTTGCCTTTGCTGGATTGGTGTGTCACCGTTTATGAGGTCCACTCGACTCAGCCGAAATGCACGTCTGGCGATTTGAATAAATCGCTCCTGCATTTTTCTACTTTCAATAAAGACGAGAGCCCTTTCTTCTGCCGCCTCGATCCTGCGCAGAATTTCCATGGCTGCTTGCAGCCGAGCGGAAGCCTTTTCAAAATCCGCGTCTTCCAGAGACGCAGAAATTCTCGGGTGGACTGATATGGTGCGGATGTGGTGCAGCAGCTTTAAGGCGCCTCCAGGCGTCCTTTCTTCAAGCTTGAGCCGAGCAAGGTCGTAAGTCTGCTCCTGCAGAGGGGGCATCAGTTTTGGAACGATGCAGCGTCTCTTGGCGGGCAGATCCTTTGCCGCCTCGGCTTTCGTGCGACGGATCGCGAAAGCGGGAAGATCTCCCTGATCGAGAAACACCCGTTCGTAAAGCTGCCTCATATTTTCTTCAGACGGCTGGCCGAATGTTTCTCTGAAGTTTTTAAGAGAACCTAGAGCACCCGGGCTGATCTGATCCATCACCGCCCACAAATCTGCGGTTTCATTTTCAATAGGGGTGCCGGTCAACCCGATCCGAAAATCTCCGTTGAGCGCCCGTGCCGCACACGAGCGCAGGGAGAATGGGTTTTTAAGATTTTGAATTTCGTCGAATACAACGACCGAGAAACGGATCTTCGCGAATGAATGCTGGTAGTTTGTCAGCGTGGTGTAGGTGGTCAGGATCCAGAAACGATGCCCTCGGCCCTCCTGAATGGCCTCCTGCAATAATTCAAAGTCGAGTTTTGACTCCCCCGTACCGATGTCTGTCCCCTTTGCGCCGACCTCCTTGAAACCGCTCAGCCTCGAACCATAGAGTCTGAGCAGGTGCCCCAATCCATGCTCGTCGAGATGCTGATCGCATTCGCGCTCCCAGTTTTCCAACAACGAGGTCGGCGCCACCACTAAGATGGGCCCATGAGACGAATCGTGGTCTGCAGCGAAAGCCTGTCGGGTCCACTTTAAAAACGCCAGGGTTTCAATGGTCTTACCGAGGCCTTGCTCATCAGCATTCAATACGCCGGGAAGCCCCACACGCCAAGCGCGTACCTGCCATAGAAGAGCGGCAAGCTGGTGCGTTTTTAAAGTGCTGCGGATGCCCTTGCCCTCCGGCACAGGGCCTTCTGGAGAACGAAGCCTGTGTTTGGGCTGGAACAAAATCTCATCAAAGTTCTCCTGGCTCACCACGACTATTGGACCGTACTCCGGAGTCGCCTCTCCTTCGGGCGTGCCCGCGACTTCCTCTGTAGAAGTTGATCGTAGCGCTTGCAGACGATTGCGCACAGCACCTTCAAGTTCGGGAGACGGCACGATTATGTGCCCGGCAAAGTCGACCGATGGAATCGCATCGCGCGCGGCCGTGAGAAGTCTTTCATGGAATTGCTCAAGGCGTGTGGCGTCGCAATTGAGAAGAACACCGGCGAATCCGGGATCCAGTCCTTCTGGAAGCCAAGTGGTCCCGCTCGGCCGGATGGCAGCCTCTGGGACAACATAGCGCTGGATGCCGATTACCCGCTCCGAAAATTCCCGTGTTTCGATAAAAACGGGCTCGACCGCCCTTTCAACCGCTTCCTCCTCGCCAGCTTGACTGAGTCTTTCGAGCTTACCTTGCCTCCGGAGTGACTCCTCATAAACGGCTGTTAAGAAGGCTTTGGGATTCCGGACAAAGCGCTCACGCTCCTCAGGTTCTGCTTTGCTCATTTTCACCATGAGCTCTAGTGCCGGGGCAACCGCGGGATCTACAACCACATAGCTGCGGGGAGCAATGCGGTAGGCTGGTAGTGCTCCTCTTTCTTTCGTCTTGTGCTGGAAACTCTGGAGCTCTTCCCCTCGGAGCTCAGCCTGGTTCTCGCTCACCCCATCGTCACGATCTCCGGATAATTCCAAAGTGTGCTTTGAAAATGGAACGATATCAAAATCGAGCCATCCGTCAGCCGAGGTTCTCTGTGAAATCGATAGACAGTCCACCAATTTGACTTCCAGACCCTTTAGAAAGTCGCTCATCACACAGCGATTGACTGCCTCGGACCCTGCGGGTTCATCCCCTCCGATAAGCGCGTTCCTAAAGCGCGCAAGCACCTCCCAATGTTGGTCGTGCTCGGTTGTGTCTGCCTTGAATCCATCGGCCACTTCGATCGCCTCCAACATAAACAGAGGCAGCCTTCGCGCGCCGCTTGCTCCCTTCAAAAGACACCCAATTCTTTCCGGGAACTGTTGAATGCCATTTGAATACCATTCATAGCGAACACCGAAGTGCGCGTTTCCAATGATTCCATCAACATCGGTTCGCAGCGTGTACTCCGTCAGGGGGGGAAGCCCTAAGAGTTCAGCGGAATCAGCATCGAGCGCCGCCGCAACGCGATGTCCCAGAAAAATTTGTTCGTTCTTAATCTCCGCAATGTCGTCCAACTGTTCTGCCAGCGCTCTGGCATCGGCTATAGCGAAAGACAGTCGCGCATCCAGCTGAGCAGGATTATCAAGGTCCGGTTTTGAGAAGACACGAAACACTCTGTCGATCAATCCGACTGAAATGGGAATCAAAGTGATGCCCTCGCGATTATTGCTTAGGCGAAAATTCATTCTATTCGGGGTGTCCAAAATTCAAAATTCGAGTTGGGGGCATGCCCGCGCTTACTTGGTTCAAAAGCAAGAAGGCAACTGTGGTGCGATTATCAAACCGATCTGAAAAAGCTGAGTCCACGTCCATTTCTTAGTACATCTAGAAACCGATTTACGAAATTACCCAATGGAGCCTGCGTCACTGCAACAGTGTAATTCCAGCGAGAGAGAAATGCAGCGCGTCGTGGCACACCTAATGCGCGCCACTGATTCGAGAACGCTGGATCCGGGTGAACGATCCGGGTGTTTAGATAGTGCGGGGCGTCTACTATACTAACCTCCTCTTTACACCTGAGCACCATAAAGCATCGGTCCTTTGAATCTTCGACAATTACAGCATCCAGAACAGCGCCTGCCTTAAGCAGTCTTTCAAATAATCTAACACGAGGGCCGCCCGCCTCGGGGCCCAACGATTGCACCAATAGCCGAGAGTACGCCAAGACCGTTTCCGCAGCCGCTGTATTCGCAGACATGTCGGCACTTACAACTGCCTTCGGCTGAGGCATGGAAATCCTCGGATCCCGAGACGCATCCGCCACTCGCTGGGAGGAAATATCAGTGCCGGGCAAAACCTGCATCATAACCCAGCTACTCCACGTTTCGATGGAGGTGTGACTTTTGGAGCGCATAGATGAGTTCCGAATGTTGTAGCAGTCGTACGCCTGTGAAAACAGGCTGGGCGCTGCTGGATCGCCTATCTCAAAGATGTGCGTCTTGTAGTTATGGCATCCGTCCACAAGTATTTTACGACCGATCTTCATGATCAGCAGTGACGTGGTGCCATAACTGCCTTTTGCCAATTGCCTCCCAAACCGTTTTGACACGTCAAGATCGCGGCTTGAGATTAGGTGCAGCTTTGCATAGTTCGCTGCATCCGGGCAAAATGCCACCCAGGCCGCATCGATACGGCCCTGACGATAAAGCTGCAGCCAGAAATCCCTGCGAGGAGGCCACATGTGGCTCGGCTGAGTGTTGGTGACAACCTCGATGAAGAAACCCATGTCGGCCTTCGTCAGCCAGCGATGCAAAAGATCGAGGTATTCCTTTCGGACCGCCACCCAATGGGCTGCTTGACTGACTCGAGGATCGCCGTAAAGCGAGACCAGCCTCTCAAGCAACGGGTCTCGCAATTCGTCTGGGCAATCCTTCTTGAGCCAAGGACTGAGCATCGCCTCTATGGACTGAAATGCTCCAGCCAGACGAGGATTCCCCTCGCCTGGCTTCAGCCAGAGGAACAACCTTTCGACCTGCGCCCATTCTGAGAACCGGCTACCAACTATTTTTAAATAGTGTAAGTGAGCATGGTCGATGATTCCCGGCGCATGAGGCGCATTAAAGCCCATCTGGCGAAGCTCCTGCCAAATTGAATCCATTGCTGCGATCTTAGCCCCAAGAGTTTGGTGGCCCTTTTTGGGATCCAGTATTTCGGGAGCGCGAAGTAAGAGCTGCTGCCAACGTGCACTAAGTCGGTCGCTGCATTCTGTGAGAGCCTGAGACATTACCACGGTATGATCACTGCCAGGCTCATAGCTCGTGATGTAGACCGAAAACATACTGCTGATGAAGCCTCGGCTTGGATTTCCTCGGATTTCATCGAGATAAAAATTGCGAAGGTTCCGGAAAGCCTCACGGGACCTGAATGTTTCCGAGAACAACACACGAGCCGCTCGAGCAACCTTGGCCACAGAAGTTCCCCGCCAGTTCCCGGTCTTTAGCTTCTCATTCATCTCGAGAACAATTTGCTCCTGATCCTTCTCCAAGACAGGCGGAACGATATCAGGCCACCGATCGAAGATCCGCTTAGCTGCTGCTGTGAGGCGGTCTAGGGTGAGTCGAGCCCTAGGGGGGATCGTCCTATGCTGATTAAGTAAAAGTGCGAGGCTCATTTTCCCTCTTTAGTTTCCCCCTTTAACTGACTCTTGATCCGCTCGACTTCCTCGAGATTTCGAGGCGTATGCATGATGATTCTAAGATCAATTCGCCTGTTCGTAGACTTTCCTTGAGTGGTGTCGTTCGACGCGACCGGCCTCATTTTGCCGTATCCCGCGACCGAAAGTACCGGCTGTCTCTCAGGGCTGTGATTGTTCTGGTAAGACGTAAGCCTAGGTGCTGCTTGTAGCATGGCGATAAAGGTAGCATTAGCACGAGCCGTCGAGAGGTGGAGATTCATTACGTCATCGCCATCCGAGTCGGTATGTCCCTCAATTTGAACGGCCTCGATGATAGCGGAGGTGGGATTAACCTTCTCATCCCAATGCTTATATTCCCCGAAAGTGTAAGCGGGCAGCAGTTCATCCAACCTGCTAGCAATTGTGGCTACAACCTTCCTCTTTTCTGGGGAAAGTTGACTTTCCCCTTTTCCAAAAAGGCCTTCATCTTGAAGGCGAAGCGCGTCACTTTCAGCACTGATTTCAATAACTAAATTCGGAAAGTCCTTTTTTAAGCCGTCACGTAGAGCAACTAATATCTTGCTACGAGTTAAAGCAGCGTTTGAGAGATACTTTTCTAAGGGATCTATTTCCCTAATCTTTGCCAGTATGCGCTCCAATATTTCCACTCTCGAGTTTAGTCGATCGCTGTTTGCCTGAAGTCCATTGATGTCGCACTCTGTTTGATCAACTCGCCGCCTCAAGTCGTCGTTATCTAGCGGCGGAGAGATAGGCACTGGCTTTGCCTCCGTACTAAAGTGCGAAGCGAAGTAGGCCAGCAGCAGTATCACGATAAATAGGAAACTGACGGTCATGTCCGTCATCGAAACAAACACTGACTCCTCCTCGTCCTGCTCGCGCTGTTTGCGGAAGTTGTTCCTCATCACTTACGGCGGCTGGAGGGGGCAAATTCCTCAATTTGTTCTACCAAGGTGTGAAGGGTCGAAAGAGCTGGAGTAAATTGCTCTTGGATTTTTCTGACATGATCCTCGAGGCTGTCCATCGCGCGCTGGACTTCAGTGCGGTATCCTTCGAACGCATTTCCAAGTTTATCGTCCATCTCATCCAGCCTGTCTCCCTGGCCTCGCATTCTTTCGATGCAGGATGAGAGCAGTTTCAATGTGGACTGGATGGCTGCCTGCTCTCCTGCCAGAAGGTCGCTCACAGATTTGATCGCCCTAGCAACGGACTCTGCGCTGGAACGGCTTGATTCGGCTATGTTTGCAGTACTGTTTTCTAAAGCGCGAGTGGACGCCTGAACCGCCTGCACCGATACTGCGATCGGATTTGACGCTTGGTTGAGGATCTGGGCTGAGCCGCGCAGACTGCCAGCGGCGGAGTTAGCCGCATCTGCGCCATTCTGCATTCCCTGGGAAGCGGCTTGGGTATGCCTGGCTGCCTCGCCTACAGAACCTACCAAATCTTTCAGTACCGTGCTGAGTTGAGCCAAAGGAGAAAGAAGGTTTTCTGTTGATGCGTCGGTCATTTTTCTGGCTACGTCGCCGATCTCCGCACTCGCTTTTGCGAATGCCTCGAGAATTCCGTTGCCTGCGTCTTGAACGACGACACCTGCACCGTGCGATGCCTGCCTTAAATTGTCTTCGGCAGCTGCGGATCCTCGCTTAGCGGCTTCTTCGAGCTCACCGCAAATTTTAGCAACCGAGCGACTCATCGCTTCGGAGGCCTCGCTCAGAGCCTTTGCTCCATCGCCAGTGTTTCTGGCGATCTCCGCCAGCGTTATATTCATTGTGGCGAGGAGTGAATCAGAGCCTTTACTGAAGGCTTCCAAGGTGTCCTTGGCTCCGCCAGTCATTGCGCCTTTCAACGCCTCAATGGTGCCTCCGAGACGCTCGATGGCACCCTCCATTGCAGCCCCCATCTCGTTACTGGTCTTTGCAAATGCCTCGAGAATTCCGTTGCCTGCGTCTTGAACAACGACACCTGCACTTTGCGATGCCTGCCTTAAATTGTCCTCGGCAGCTACGGACCCTCGCCTAGCGGCTTCTTCGAGTTCACTGCAGATCTTAATGGCAGAGCGACCCATCGCTTCGGAGGCCTCATTCAGAGCCTTTGCTCCATCACCTGTGTTTCTGGCGATTTCCGCCAGCGTTGTATTCATTGTTGCGAGAAGCGAATCAGAACCCTTGCTAAATGCTTCCAACGTGTCTTTGGCGCCGCCGGTCATTGCGCCTTTCAGCACCTCGATACTGCCTCCGAGCCGCTCGATGGCACCTTCCATGGCAGACCCCATGTGCCCGGAGCTCTGGTTCAATGTGTTGACGACTCCCTCAATTCCCCGGCCCGCTTCCACGAGCTTTTGGCTAGCGGATTCCAATGCCGTTCCCACATCGCTGGATAACCGTTTGCTAAGATCTTCGACCATGCTTCCAATCCCTTCGGTATTAGCCTCTCTTACGTTCTGAATAAGAGGCGTAATGGCACCGCTGATGGACGTAGAGATCGCGATGGGTAATTCCTCCCGCAAGGGTCGACCCAGCTCCGCAACCATCTCCATACCGATGGCTTTGAAATGGTCCTTTTGTTCTTTTAAAGCCTTAAGCTGATCGATCCCAATTAGTTCCAGGCTTATGAAAGTCAGCCTCCTTTCAATCTCCAAGTTAAGTTGATTGATCTGCCGATCGACGGCACCTGTCTGATGCCGCAGAAAAACAGTGAAGATGATCGAGCAGGCCAAGCCCGTGAGCGACATTATGAATTTCGCAGAGGCTACTGTGAGCAAAGTTGCCATCGCGCTCGACGACAGTTGCCCAGCAGTCTCCTTCATCTCATTCCCCATCGTACCGAGTGCGGAGATGAGACCAAGGAATGTGAGAAAAAGTCCGAACGATACAAAAAGGCCCGGAACAACCTTGAAGAATCCCGGCCCAAAATGGAGGTCTTCCAGATTGAAAAAGGTCGACGGCCGAACTGAATTCCGGAAAACCAAGCCATCGCCGATATCGTAGGGAATCAACGTCTCGCGATACTCCCTCCAAGCGTGGGCAATATTTTGGAATTCCCTGCGCGTCTCAATGCTCGTCACTTCATTGTCCAAACTCGCCAACTTTGAAGTAAAATCCTTTGGATCCTTAGTCTCTTTGATTTTTAGAAACAGCCATCGGATGCATTTCACTTGTGATCCGGCCTGCCACCGCATCCAAACAACCGCGACCACTAACAGGAACGTCAATGCGACTACGACGATGCCAGGGGAGGATTCTTCCTTTAACAATCCAGCAAGCCACAAAACCGCGTCCTTAGCTTTTATTCCTATTGTTGTTAGCTGCTCCATTTTGGTGGTAATTTCTCCGACTACGGACTGATAGATTTGTCATTCATGCAGCTCACCTTTTGAACACGAAAATAAGCGGCTGGCAGAGCGCTTTCTATCACAATAATCTCTAGCATCATGGAGGCTGCGAGGGGCAGGCACTAGCAAATACTCCTTTTTGTTGTAACGGATGGCTGAGGATGCGTTGTTCCGTTTGATTGTTGTGAGAATAAATTATGGCTAATAACGATCAATCCAAGCTGGGGGGCGACCAAGGATTACAGAGAGAAATTGGGCTAGTTTCGTTCGAAGAAAGTGAACTTAGATTCTATCCGCCTACGGTGCTGGTCGGCTCTCGCTACAAGATCCCTCTTTACAGTTGCGGGGGCAAATCGGTATGGCCGCCGCGAACACCTTCAGGAGGAATCAGTGCATCAATATTCGACCTTCTGGTCATGACCTCGTAGGCAATCGGAAAATAGCCGCCGAGAAAGGTATTCCATATCAGTCGCTAATCTCGGGCCTAATCCATCAATTCGTTGAGAGAGATCTTGTGGCTCGGAAGTAAATGGCGGCCGAAAAGGGCGGCCCGTTTCGGGACGATTTGGCGCCGTCTATCCCCTGTGCATAAAGGAAAAAATCAGACGTTTCAAACGACTGATTTTAGTTAATGCGGGCCTTTATGAGCGACCGTATTCGATAGGCGATTCGTCAAAAACTAGGGGAAGCCCTGGAGTTGCAATTCCCCCACGCAACTCCGTGAGAAGCGCATACTGCTCTTTTGGAGAGTAAGGCGAGGGCGGTCAGCGGCATGATACGGGCAGGCAAAACCACCTTTTGGTATGAGTGCCTCGCGGCAAGGCTCGCAAATTCAGTTCCCCATGAGCGGTTCGTCTATTTCAACTTCGAAGACGAACATCTGGCCGATCTTGAGTCTGCCGATCTGGGCATGATATCCGACGAGTATTATCGATCCTATCCCAGTTTCACACGCCCCCGTCACTTCCTTCTGCCACGCGCAAATCACTCTGCCGGTATTCACCGTATTCCCGCGGCTGATCCACAGCATTCGTACGGGCTCTCTCGGGAAAGACTCTCCAACCCTTTCCGGCAAATTCGAATCTCACCGTAAAGTTTGTACCCGGCAGCCCAGCACTGGGACCGAACCATTCCCGAAGCAATTTGAATAACTGATTTTCGTCACTCCCCTCCGCATGTGCAACGTTTACCGCGACCTTCACAAACTTGAATACCCAAAGGCTTCCATCAGGAGCCATGACCGTGGTTGGGCCAGTTGGAATTCCCGGAAATTTTGAGCGGTCCAGCCGCAGAATAGGAACGTGATTCGAGTGCGATACCTTGCACCTGAAAGCCTCCCCGGAGACCGCTGCGCTGGATGACATCCCGTCAATGCGGCGACTGCGCGCGTAATGGACCAATCGGTAGTCCACGATCTCCGCGCTCAAAGCTTCGAACTTCCGACGCAACGGAGCCGGGACCTTTCCTTTAAACCTAAAACGATCGTTTTCGAGAGTGAACCAGCGCACTCCTTCGATGGGTTGCTGCCAGCGATCAAGTGGCCACTGACGCCACCATTCGGCCCACTCGGCATCTGATGCCGCCACATGGTTGAGCGCGTGGTTGTCACCCTCAAGATCTCGGCTCAGAACTGGGTGGTTGCGAAGAAAGCGTCTGCAGGCGGCTGCAAGCTCGGAAACCAACACTTCCTCCCATAGCACGTTGAGGTCAAGAAGCACTCGCACTACCACCATCTTGTAGGACTTGTTCAAAGAGGTTTTTTCCAACGTGGCAAACCAGCCAGACAAATGTTCGAAAGTGGGGATCTCATCGTCCTCAAGGTCGCCCTCCGCCCGAAGAAAGAAATACCAGCCGCCATGCGCCGCCCCCAGAATTCGAGGAAGAAAACCGCTGTTGAAAACCTCCACCATGTGGGGGCGTCGCCCCAATTCATCACGCAGTGCGCGGTATCCTTCGAGTGCGGCGGCTGGGCCGGAGGGAAGCAGACGTCGGAGCAAGTCCTTTGCTTCAAGCTCAACATCTAGAAAGCAGCCGTCCGGCAAGTCCGCCTCGCCTTGTTCGATCCAACGGCGCAAAGATTCGAATCCCGCCGGGGCGTTGCGGAATGAGAGCAGGTGTATCATCCGCCGCGCAAAAATCCGGTGGCTCCCCACAAAATCAATGATCAGCAACCGCTCCTTGCCCTTCGCTTCCCGCAGGCCGCGCCCCAATTGCTGGAGGAAAACCACTTTCGATTCGGTCGGGCGCAGCATTACGACGCGATCCACAGCCGGAATGTCGAGTCCCTCGTTGAACATGTCCACAACGCACAGGGAATCTAGGCAACCCGATTGCAAGCCCGCCAACGAAAGTGCGTAGGAATCACTTCCCCAGCCGGAGAAAACAGCGGCCGCCTTGTTCCCCCTAGCGAGCAGCCAGTCGCGCGTGAAAAGAGCGTGCTTCTTTGACACGCAGAAAAACAGTGTTCTGGTTGCCGGATGCGCTTCAAGCGCGTTTCCAAGACGCATCATTCGAGGGCTTTGAAGAAGCTCCTGTTCGAGTTTGACGACATCAAACCGTCCGTTTCGCCACGGAATCTGCTCAAAATCCACCGTGTCCTTGATGCCGACATAGTAAAACGGAACTAGGACCCGTTCGGCGATTCCTTCGCCGATCCCCGCGGAGTACGCGATGTGATCGTCAAAAACGGAGGCTATATCGACACCGTCAGAGCGTTCGGGCGTCGCGGTGAGCCCGAGGACAAAGCTGGATTTTAACTGCGCAAGAACCTGCCGATAACTGGGTGCCTCCGCGTGGTGCACCTCATCAATGAGAGTGTAGTCGAAGAACTCATTTTTTAGCTGCGCAAGGCCATCGGGACGGGAGAGCTTTTGAACGGACGCGAGCACAAGGTTCCCCGACAAGTCGTTTTCCGCGGCCAAGTACCAAGATGTGCTGCCGTTCGGAAATTCAGTTTCCAGCATACGATTCAGACAACCCTCGGCCTGGGCCAGAATGTGAGATCGGTGCGCTATCACCAACACGCGGGGACGCCGCCCGAGGACGCGGCCATAAGCACGGATGTCAAAAGCCGCCAGCCAGGTTTTTCCCATGCCGGTGGCGACCGTGACCAAGGCGCGCTCGCACTGGTGGGCGCGCAGATCGGTGAGTGCCTCGAGAGCCTTTATCTGCCACGGACGGGGAGGCGGCAGTGTTTCACCCGCCTCCTGCGGAGTTGGGTGAAATTGAGTGCGGCGGAAGGCACTGTAGGCTTTTTGATAGGAGTCCAGCAGCTGCGTGGACAGTTTCGAAGCGCAATCCCAAAGCTGGTTAAAGGCGGCCAGCGCATCCCGTCTGGCTGTGCGGGACTCTTCACCTGAAACCATAAGATTCCATTCCAACCCATCCCTCAATGCGGACCGCGACAGGTTGCTGCTGCCAATCACAAGATGGGCGCCGTCCGAGTCGACGATATGCCATGACTTTGGGTGAAAGGACGAGGGTTTGCTCGGTAGCTTTTCGAGCTGCACAAGGCGGGCCTCGAATCTGCCGGATAGAAACTCACTGGAGTGGTCCTTGGCAAGAGCGCTCCAACCGTGGAGAATGCGAAGCGCGCGAGGATCCGTGATGTACAGATAATCTCCCGCGAGGATCCGGATGTGCGCGCCGTTACGCAAAGCGGCAAAGATGGCGGGACGTATGAGTTCCAAACCGGAGACTTGGACGAAGGCGGCGACGATATCAATGGTCTTGGCGTTTGGGATACGCCACTCCAAGGTCGCCCATAGGGGCGAATCCGGATTTCCAGTCGAAAGAATGTCGTGGATTCCCGATGGGCCTGCTCCGGTCGGATTGGACGCTGGGAGCAGGTAATTGCCTTTGTTTGGAATCACGTGTCGCACGCCTCCCCGTGGGTCCGCCATGTCGCCGGCGTACCGTGGGATCACATGAATGTGCACATGGGGCACTGTCTGGCCGGCTGCAGAACCGGAGTTAAATCCGACGTTGTAACCATCGGGCTTTGGGGAGCAGCGCGCATCCAAGAGTCGTTTGACTTCGTTCACTAGATCCATCAACGCCGCCTGCTCGCTGGCGGTGGCATCAAACCACGAAGGCACGACGCGCCTAGTCACAACCAAGGCGTGCCCCGGGGAAACTGGGAACTGATCTGGCACAGCGAAAGCGAGCCCGTTTGATGCAATCCAGCTGGAGTCAGGCGCCTTTAGAAACGGCGAGTCTTGGTCAGCTGAAAACGGTTGCATTTCGGGTTTCGTGAATCGAGGTCGTGCGAAAAGGCAACCATATTGCCTGTGACTCTTTCTATTTTAACATCAAGACAGGTGCGATTGAAAATTTGCACGCCCTATTCGCACGCCTAAAGATAAAGGGAATCCCCAGCGGATTGTGCTTGGAGCCGTAATCAAAGCTCAAGGGCACCTTTGGCATCATCCGGGGTTCAGTATGCGAGTCAGGGACGCTGCGGTGTCCTTGGCGGTGAAGGGGCTTTGTCACCAGCCTCAGCAAATTGACAGCAACTGTCCAAACGGCGGCGGTTTTGCCCCAGAGTCTATGTAGATCCAAATCGTCGGGTAATCCGGCTCATTTTTTGGGAACGCTCCATCGCCGTCTGTCAGGTAAATGAGCGCTTCCGGACGCAAGCCGTCCGTTTCCTCGGCGTTCGCAATCCACTCAAAGACGGGCAGGAAGCTGGTCCCGCCTCGCCCGTATACTTTGAAGGATGCGAAGGGGATGTCCTCGTACGGTTCGTAGGTGCCGGCATGGGTGACGGCTGCATCGGCTTGCAGGATGGTTAACCGGCACTCTGTTGTTGCCCGGAGTTTGTCGATTTCCCCGAGCACTCTTCCCAGAACGCCCGTAGTCATCGAACCGGAGGTGTCGATGGCGACCACCAAGTGCTCCGGCCCTGGGCGCCCCACCGATGGCAGGTAGATTCCGCGCCATAAATGACGACGGTTCGGCGGGAGCCAACGGTAATCATCCTTCCGTATGCCCGACACAAAACGGGCGAGCAATTGCTCCCAAGGGACGCGCTCCGAGCGTGCCGCAACGATCTCCTCGAAGAAGCGGCCTGAATGCATTCCGCGCGACTTAATGCCTTTTTCGAGATCGTCGAGCAGGGCCAGTCGAATCCATTGACGCTCTGCCGGAGTTAGGTTCTCACAGCCCGCCTCGATCCGGTGTGGGCCTTCCGGATCGAGGTGGGTGTCCAAAAGACGCCCCTTCGCGCGGCGAGCGCCCTTAGACGGAGCCTCCCGGCTGATCATGTTGTAAATATCCTCAGCCGTGCGGCCCGCAAATTCTTTATCTAGCAGGCCTCCTTTCGGCGTCTTGAGCCCGAACGACTCGAGCGTTTGGTTTGTGGCGTAGTCGACCGACTCGTTCCAGCGCCCCTGTAGGCGGTCTTTGCCTCGGTCAATGTGGCCGAGAACGCAGTGCAAGAGCTCGTGCGCCAGTACAAACATCAAATCCCCGTCGGTGAGTGTTTCACAAAAAGCGGGGTTGATGAAAATATGATACCCGTCCGTCGCCATGGTCTGGCACCAATCCCGCTCCGCTGCCAATTTTATCGGAAGCCGTGCCACGGCGCTGGCCAGATACGGATGGTCGAGCATCAGGTGGATGCGCGCGCGGGAAATCCTTGGCGGGAAGAGCTCGCTCACAGAATGATTTCGCTGTGTGCCGCCATGAATTTGCGAACGCCGGGCAGACGGGCGAACTTCTTCGACTGCCGCATCAGGTTGCGCAGAAGAAGAATGGCCAACTCGGGTTGAATCCGATTCAGAAGCGTTGCTGCGGCCTCGCTGAAGTCTTCATGCTTCATTAAAGCCGGAATATAGGCGATCAACGCGTACTGATCCGAAAGCTTTGTGGGCAGCGCGGCTTTCTCGGGATTCTTAAGAATCTTTCTGACTTCCTCTTCCCCAATGGACTCGCGGCAGTAGCTCAAAAACTCAATCGCAGCCCCTTCTCCTACGGTTCCTGTGTAGATGGGAAGTTGCAACAGATCGGGCTTACCAAAGGCACGGACAACATCCGAGAGCATCTCCCAGGTGCGCGGAGTCGGAAAGCCGCGCTCAGGCTTTTTCATGTCGAAAAGCAACTCCCGCCGCAGACTTAGAAACGCCACCACGAGAGGATGAATGTCTTTAGACTGGGCCCAATTCCGCCAGTCCTCAAAGTCCGCCTCAAATTCCATGTGAATGAAGCGGTTGGCCAGAGCCGCCGGCATTCGGAAAACAACGGAGGCGTCGGTGGAACGGTTACCTGCGGCGATGATCCTCCAACCGGCAGGCAAACGGTATTCCCCGATGCGCCGGTCTAGGGTGAGTTGGTACAGGCTTGCCTGCACTAGTGGCGGCGCGGCGTTAAGTTCGTCAAAAAAGAGGATCCCACGGCTGGATTCCTCGTGTGGAAGAAAAGCCGGAGGACACCATTGGGCCCTCCCGTTTTCAACCGCTGGAAGGCCGCGGAGATCCGTGGGATCGAGAAGCGGGGCGCGGATGTCGATCACCTCCAACGAGGCGGTCGAGGCGACCTGACGGACAACGGATGACTTTCCTACACCCGGAGGCCCCCAAAGAAAGACAGGCCACTGCGTAGCAATGAGAGTTTCCAGTGAACGTATAATCTCCGAGGGGCGCATAAGGTGTCTTTCTATTGTTACACATTTCCGTCCGGCCAGGCGGGATGCGGGAAAAACCACGCAGCCAGCGCCGTCCGGTCTGCGTCGGTCAAGTCGACGCTGATTCCCGTGCGAAAGTTAATCCAGTGGTAGCAGTCCGCGGCCGCGTGCAGTTCGACGGGCAGGGTCAGGTTGGTTTCTGGGTACTGAAGTGGAACGCGCAGTCTCGAAAAGATCTTCTCCGGGCCACCGAACGTACTCCTGCAGACTCCGTCCACCACCGCACTTACGCCTTGTTCGCAGGCCGCCAGAAAGCGGATTTCTCCAGCTTCCGACTTCGTGCGCACGCCCCAATTTTCGGAGGTCTGGAACGCGTCGATGTCTTTCAACGGAATCGCCTCGCTGCCCGCGAGCATCTTTACCCCATCATCCACGGGGTATTTAATCTTTTTGCGCATGCCGCTCTGAGGCGCTTCCAGCCTGACCTTCTCGCCATCCGCGAAAGGCCAGGAACACGCAAGGACGACGCCCTTATCCGTCACTTTCAAGGAGGCTTTGGGCAGAGTCATCGGACGTCCCTCCCAAAAAGCACGGCCTCTGCAAAACGAGGGCATGGATCCGAAGCGCTTTTTAGCCTTCGAGAGGGGCAGGAAATAGCCTCTCCCATTGTTGGTGAGAATCACGCTCGCGCCGTCCATGATGGCGTCCTCGCCGGCAACTCGGAATCGGGTGAAGCCGCGGTGGCGAAAGCACATTTCCGCGTAGAAGACGGCCAGCTCGCAGTGCGCCTCCGACAATATAAACGGCTCGGTATCTGTTCCACGGGTGGAGCGCAAAAGTTCGCGTATGCTGTTTTCCCGAGTGCTCTGTCCGTCTATGGCGAGGCATTCCCGAAGGGTTCGGCTCAAACGGCCCCTGAGTTCAGGGTCGGGATGCATGAAGGCCGCTGCCGCTGCAAGCTCCAGTCCATTGTCTTCCTTTTTTAAATTCAATTTCATGTGCCGTAAGTGCCCCTCAAGACTGCGAGGGAGTGCTTGTTTCCCGTGCCGTTTTTCTGGCCCGCTCAGGTCGCTTGATCCAGTTTGGATTTAAACGTGCGGAATTCCTCGGGTTGAACTTTCGAAAGCTGCGCGATTCGGCCTCGCAATGCGCTTTCACTCATGGGCTGCCCGTCCCAGACGGGGGGAGTTCCCGTCGTGCTGCGGTGGACACACGCCCTTAGAAGACGCCGGATTTTGCGAGGAACGTTTGGTTTGTCGTTAACGACGAGGCCTGTGACCATTTGACGGCGCCCTCTTCTGAAGAGCTGCGTCTTTTTCGGATCCAGCACGTACCCTCTCTGGGCAATTAGCTTCCGCACTAGGGGAAGGATCTTTTTGCAGTCTTCGTTGCCGGAGAACGTCAGGTCGTCAGCATAGCGGGTGTACGTCACTCCGAACCTAGCGGCCGCTTTTTCAAGAGCCCTGTCGACAGGTGCGAGCACCAGATTGGCAAGGACCGGACTCGTTGGCGCTCCCGTGGGGAGAGAGCCGTCGAGGCAGCAGATTTCGGAAAGAAGCCCGATGGCGGAATCCGAAAGTGTTTTCGAATAGTGTTTCCAAAGCACTTGTTTCACCTGTGCGCGACTTGTTGAAGGAAAGAAGGCTCGGATGTCGACATTGACCACCAACTGGCTTCCCACGTGAGGCGCAGCGTTTGTCACAATCGAACGCCCCTCGCGGAATCCATGACAGGAGTCCGGCAGCGGCAGGTGCGAAAGTCCGTTTTGCAGGATTCTTTTTTGAAGACGCTTCAGCAAAGGCTTGGGTGCGGTGATCAAACGCAGGTCGCCGGATTTTTTTGGAATGCTTGTTCGCCTGTAGAGGTCGTCAAAAACGACACCCCCCGTGGCTCGGAACTGACCAGCCGCCTTTACCACTGTGCGTGACAGGTGCACAAGGTAACCGGCGTCCGCCAGTGAAAAGCAGGCGGCCAGTTCGTAGGCGCAGCGCAGAACAGGGTTTCGTGCAAATCGGGTTCGAATTTCAGGCAGGAGCCTCATCAGCGCTCCACGCCCGTATCGACGTTCGAGGGCGTGAGCAAGGACGGCATTGCCGTGGCTGAGGTGCCACACCAAATCTAGGGGAACACTTTCTATAACCAGACGGGTAAACTTCTGGGGAAGCTTTTCATAGGCTTCCAAACTGAGCCGGGCGCCGCCGCTTTTGAGGTCGGCCTCCAAATGCCTGAAACTTTTATCCCCAATTCGCTTTTCAAGTTCCTTAAAACCCCAGTTGAAAAGCTTCCAACCTGCAAGGAGGCTGCCCCCGCCTGCAAATGATTCCCGCAGAGGAATGGCTTGGGCCATCTCGGGCACTGAAAACGAAGCGCATCCCGCTTCCTCATGGGTGAGACCGAGATCAGCAACGCATTGAGCAAGAAAATACACCGCCTGTGCGTCGCCCTCTTCATAGCGTGCCCGGCTGTAGAGCTTGCGCACCAGCGCGCATACCGACTTGCGCATGGCACCGACGTTTTCAGCAAACGGATGGCGCTTCATTGCGTTACGCAACGCAGCGAGGCCGCTGGCGTCGGGTATAATCCCGACCCACTCGAGATGCGTCAGCCTGCCGACAAGGTTTCCGCCGAGATATTCGATCGCCAGCGTTGCTGTCCCCGCCTTCTTTTCGTGCCTGTAAACGGCTTGTGCCAAAGAAAGGGCGCAGGCGCGATTGTTCTCAAGGAATCCCGGGAGCGTATTTCCGATGCAACGAAGGACGGACTTCAACGAGGCAACATCGGACACTGAAGCCGCAAGCAGTTCTCGGATCGCTTTTGGAAGTCGCCCGAAGTTTCCTTCACGCAGGAAAGAAAAGTCTATGGGACGGGACAGGATCGCTTTCACGAGCGCATCCTTGCCTAAAAAGACCAACCAGCTTTTGAGCATGGACTTCGGAACGCCTTCTCCGTCCTTGAAGCGATTCATGACGGCGTCGAAAATCTTGCCACCGGATTTTCCGGATGCCTCCTTCAAAACCGTCTCATAGTCCTTGGGCCTCGCACCACTCGCCTTTGAAAGCTTCTCAAGCAAATGGCCGATGTTCACAGGGAGAGTGAAGAGGCCGGACTCCCGGCCCCGCCTGAGCATGCCGACCCATGACTCGGGGGGCGTGAGCAAGTAGCGCCATGCGGCGGCCGTGTCTTTAGGAAGTCTGGCCGTGATCCGGCGCACGTCAGCCGGCGGCATGCCCGTGCTGTCGCTCAACGCGGGATGCCCCCCGACCCATTTGCGAGTCAGTTCTATCCTGAGGTCTCCGTCATGACGCAGGACGGCTTTCAAAAAAAGCGGCGACGTGTAGTTTCCGCTACTTGTCGCGGCGGTAATATCGAGAATTCCGCCGGGCAAATGGAGGCGCCCGGATGCGGCAGGATTTTCTAGAATTCTTTCTCTGGCATCTGCTGGCAGCCTTGAAAACGTCCGATCGCTGAGCATCGGCCATCCCAGTTTGCTCCAATGCAAAGCAAAAGACTCGCTGCCAAGGAAACCCCACGCAGCTCCGTGGCGTTCGGGCTGAAAGGTTATCAGAAGCCGGATGAGTTCGAATGGGGAGGGACGTGATGAGGCGTGCAAGGTCACTGCCTCCATGCATTTCATCCAGTCGGGCGTGTGCCGCGACAACACCTTGATAGGAAGAGTGGTGCCTGTGCTTTTCAGGATGTGATAAGCAAGGGTGGGAACCCCCTTGGGAAAGCTGAGCTTGAGCGTTTCCAAGGCTCTACGCGTCGATTCGCTTTCTGCATCCTCGAGCGCGAGTTCCGTGATTTTTTCCAGCAGGGGAAGGTCTTCGTAAAGCGCACGAGCCTTCACATTGCGCAATAGACGCTCTACGGACCACCCGTTTTCCGCCGCCAACACGTGCCATTGCTTCCAGACCGTATGAAGACTAGCGCGCAGACTTTCCCGTGCGTTACCGATTGCGTTGGGGTTAGTCCAAGGCACGTCCACGTTTTTTCGAGCGAGCGCATGAAGCGTTTCAGCGATGTCGAGAATGTCAGTGGAGGGCATCGGTAAAGTTTGAGGACTGGCTGGTCGTTACTTCAATGAACGTCCGCGTTGCGGATCGGAGGCTTCTAAAGGGGGCATAATCAGGCGAACTTGTGCTGGCCGCAATCTGCCCCCTTTAGGAGCCGATCGAGCCGCAGAAGCGCCCTAAATGCCCGGTCATGAATTTCATTCCTGGCGAAACACCAGGTGAATCTAAATCTGGACCGGCCAGTCCTCATATTTCTTTGATAGCATCTTGCGTTACGCTGGGCTACCAAAAACCATGCGACCTTCCGTGTCCAAGCCCCCGTAGGGAGATGAAATGAGGTTGCGAATGGAGGCGACTGATTTCGCTTAGTCGCTCAACGCGCCGACGAGATTCTGCGTCTCGTTCCGGATGGGAGATGCGGATGGGGACATCCAGAGCTACTGGCCGGAGCAGGTCGTCATCTCCACGTGCCATGACGATGTTGTCTCCTCGGACATCAACGAGGTGAATGCCTGTTTTGGGGTTGTACCATTCTCCTGTGTCTTTCTCGCCGCTAAACACCGGGACCTTAACAAAACCGCCGGAATGTAGGTAGGTCCTGATCTCCTCCGGCGTCGCCTCCCGATCCCAATTCACAAAAGGCTGTTCGATGACACAATAGATCCCAGAAGGGAGCACGTCTCCGTAGGGCGTCCCGAGTTGCCGCCCCTGATTCTGAAACCCGTTGATGGTGATGGACGCCTCTGGGAACAGGACATTGTGCAGCCGGATACGGTCGAAGTATCCAGCCCAAGAGTCGTGAAAATAGGGGACATTGGTGCGCTTCTCCACGGGTTCGCCCGAGTCCCCGACTACGACTTGATGCTCCTGTCCGCCGTTTGCGCCTGAGTCTCTCCAGCGGCTAAAAAATTCGATTGGATCTAACAGTGCCCCATTGTCTGCGGCGTAGGCTGAAAGGGCGGTCTCTTCCGCTGCTCTGGTCGCACCTGCGGGATTGAACTGCGCTTCTGCTTTGAAGACGTCCGGAAAATTATCAACCGCTCGGGAGACGGTGCTTACCAGCAATTCGATCTGTCGTGTTTGCAGGAGTCGTGCTTCTGGGCTAACACAATCATCGTTTCTCAGAATTTGGGATTCGGAAGTCGGGCGGTTGTGGCGTCTTTGCGCGTTTGCGGTAGTGGTAGCAGGTCTTGTTTTCTCGTTATGGGTAGGACGGATTCTCTGTCGCGAAGATTTCCTAAAAACCTCGAGACGTTCGGGAAATGGTATCCACGAGTCCTTTGAGTAGTCGTAACCGCCCGACACGGATGCCAAGCCCCGCGCAGACGCAGCCAAGGCTTCGGTAAAAGCTGGGTCCGAAAATAGGCTGTTATTATTAACACCAATAGGTTGCTGAGTGTTCATGGAAAGTTACTCCGGTTTGGGGCGCGATTTTTTATGTTTTGAAAAGCCGCCGATCAATTGCACTCGAATGACAGGCGGCTAACGGGTCCCTGCGTGTGGTTTAGTATTCCCCGATCCTTGAATCACTTTTTCGCCAAACCCGCGACCTCCATGCGAGCACGGTGGTCTCTTTGATCGCGCCCGTTTTGGATAGCCCCTCCCACGCTTCAAATTCGTGATCTCGGTGCTCCTGCCAAAAGCTAAGAATTCGGGTGCGGATCTTTCCCAAGTCGGCACCTCTCTTGGAACTTCCCGTAAAAGAGCCGAGGGACAAATCTTCAAAACCAAAGAGGTCTTTGGAATCGAATGAAGCCGTTACAAGGAACCTGTCGTAATAGGGGATCCACGTCACGTGATAGGACTCCGGCCATGAGAACCCTTCTCCGGAATTCGCCCAATTGACGGAGAACAGGAAGAGGGGCTGACTGTTGACCTTCCGCACTGGAAACAGTCGCAGGGTTCTCGAGTAGGTAACGCCTTGCCCGGGCGTAAAAGACCCCCATTGGGGGAGGCGGTGCTGGATCGTTGCGAGTGCGATACGGGCTGCGACGTTACCGAGGGCGTGTCTGTGTTGAATCGAGGTCGTTGGAGCGATCCCATCGGTTACCTCGTTCCAGTCCTTTTTTGGAAATTCGGTTAGATCGATGTGTTTTGCCCATTCCGGCAAAAGGTCCGCTCGGTTTAGAATCGTGGCCAAGACTGCGTGTTCGACGGGCGTATAAATCTGGGCGAGGTCCGTGTGCTCGCCCGGCAGAGTGGTGTTTTTGATTCGGTTAGTGCTCATGGGATGTGTGGAGCAAATTCGGTGAGGATTGCATTTGTTTAGTGAACCTTACGCAGCTAAAGCAAGAGGGGGCGGTTGCGTTAGTTGCGGTGTATCCCAAGCCAGCAGAACGTCTCGAATTGCGCGTGCGGCACTGACGTTGTGGGTGTGCAGACTCAAGCGTACCCTGCGCTTTGTGTAGTCAGGCAGGTGCTCGGTGTAGTGAAGCCACCACGTGCCGTTATTGTTCCAGAGGTGGTGGTTCGGGTTGCTGCCGATGCGTATGGCGATCTTTGAGTTTTTCATGGTGCGTGTTGGAATTGGCACACCAGAAACCCGAGCAACAAAAAACCGCCGATCCCAATCAGGAAGCGGCGGTAAAGGCGCGGAGAGATTTTTGTTCAGCGGATTTTTCCCCGCTGCACATCGAAAGGCACTCGCCCTTCAGCCACCGTGGGATTTCTCCGTCCCCGGTTGGCAGCACTGGTTACCCAATGCGTTCCTGATGTGGTGTTGATTACAGCAGACCGGGCTGGAGTAGGCAACTGCAGTGTGTGTCATAAAAAAATCGGGGCTCGTCTGCCACTCCGCACTCTTCGCATCCGGCAGGGACGCGTAGGGACAGGTCGGGCTTCGCCAGAAAGAGGCGCGAGGAAGGGGAGGAAACCTCAAGCTTTTCAAGCCAAGGGACGCTGGGTTTTGGCGCGTGGAGGAGACGGAACTCAAATCGACTACGGTCGAATTTAAGCGCCAAAACGTCTAATTCGCGGCTGGTTAGCGTCTGACTCTCAGCCCAAAAAATCCAGTGAAGGTCAGGGTGGTCTTGGATAAGTTCGCAAAATTGGGCCGTTAGCTCACTCTCGCGGCGAATACTCGCATTTTTATTGGAATCCTGAATTTTTACTAGGCAGTAAAAATATGATTCACAGCTATTTCCGCCCAAGTCGGCCGAATCGTCCTCTAAACTGCACCACTCTCCGTAGAGTTCCCAGTCGGAGATGTCGTTGGCGGTTGGTCTGAGAAGATCTTCTTAGGGCTGCTCATGAACTGGGACGAATCTAAAGCCTCCGGCTTTTCCCAGTCAGCCTCGCCCTCCCAAATTAGCTTTCGCGGTAAGTCGCTCACCGACTGAAGACTTCCCTCACATAAATGTTCACCTGTCCATCCGGGGATCGCCGGACCTCTCGGATTTCAAATCCTCGCCCGTCTTCGCGAGCAATTGCTGCGCCCTGTTGCGGAGGAATTGCCCCGGCTGGGTACTCCACAATCACCCGCGCAGAGGGCCTGCCATCGGCGGTGCTACTTTGTCGAAGTACCGCACGATTCGAGCCGGCTGCAGTGACCACAAACTTTCCATGGAGATAGAGTGGCTGATTGTCGTTGTGTCCCTGCAAGGTCGTCGCCTGCTCCGGGGTGACCGACTTACCAGAGGGCTGTTTGCCAGATCCAAACGTTTTCCAGGATCCCGTGGGCTGGACCACTGAGGGCGTCGGCGCAGCCGCCAAAAAAGGCTTTAACGGAACTGCAGCGGGGAGGCTAGAGGCGACCGAAGAACTTGCTTCCGAATTGTTTTTTGGTGCAGCGGCGGGCACCACCATCGGTTTGGCGGCCGCCTTTCCACTAGCAACTCCCGACGCTGAAGAACCCCCGTTGCCCACTGCATTGCCAGAACTACCTCCAGGCGGCGCAGACTGCGCAAGAGGCGCCTGCGACTGTGATTTGGTTGCTAAAAACGCCATCTTAATCGCCTCGGGCGAATCTGCCACTGGGACGGTCTCAGCGACGGCAGCCGCTGGTGGAGAGGCCACAGCAAGCTGATTCAGCGCCGTTGGCTGTGTTGCGCTAGCCCCATTTTGACGCGCAGGATGCGCCGATGTTTGGGAGTCATTCGGCGTTAAGGGCGGAGGCGTCAGCTTGGTTGAGGAAAGTTTGGAATCCGTTTTTGAGGGTGTTCCCCCCTTTGCTTTCGCCGAAGCTTGCGTGCCTTCCGTTTTGGGCGAGGCGCCAGATTGATCTTTTTGCACCAACTGCACCTTGGGTGCCGACGCCGGTAGGACTTCCTCTCCAGAGGTTGTTCGTGCCGCTCCATCTGCCGTGGCATCCTGCTGCGCCCGTTGCTCACGCAGCCCAACAGTTACAGACACCGGCACTGACCCGGAAGCATCCACGGGTTGTACTGAACTGACCTGCGCTCCAGTCGAGCCGTTCGCCGCTGGAAATTCATCGACACGCACAATTTCCACCTGCGAGGTCTCCGCGCCACTTGAGTTGGCGTTCGCGTTGCTGCTCGCAAGATTCCGGTGCCGTGTCACCTCGCGAATCACTGAGCGCACCTCCTCCCCGCGTACCACAGGGAATCCGGCAGCGACGTTTAGAGTGTCAGGCGGTTCCAACGAGAAAGATCCAACGCCGTTCTTGAGCGCGTAATTGCCATAAAGGAGAGGGACCACGGTAAGCTGAAGGCGTCCATCGACGGCATGGTTGACTTGCACTATCGCTGATAAATCCAAAGTTCGCTGGAGGCGAACTTCAAGGCCGGGCTTAAGCAACGAAAGTAACTCCCCGACATGTTCTGCGGGCGCTGGACAAATAATCTCAGCCAGAATCTGCGGAAACGCAGAAGATTGTGTGAGTACTACCACCCCCGACGTGAACACGTCGCTTTTTTGTAATTCGTAAGCTTTTAATATGACGTACTTACCCGTCAAGTAAGGCACTAGGCGTTTAGTCTCGGCGTAATTCCGTAAATAGTTGCGCAGCAACATTTCGTTCTCGTAAGCGAACTGCGCCCCGGTGAATTTGCTGTAGCGCTCGAAAGCCCGTTGCGCCTCCAAAAACTCCCCCGCGGGTGCTTTCGTAAGCGCAAACCGAACCGGAGGTGGCAACTTATTTAGACGCTTGAGAAGCCTGTACGCACGCGGGTTCTCGGGGTGCTCAAAAACGTAAAAACTGCCCAGCCAACAGCCAAAAACGAGGCCAGCAAGCAGCAGTAAAAACACCGTCCACACAAACAGGTTATCCCGCCCGCCAGCCTTTGTGCTTTCTCCTTGTATGATGCCGATTGCCATGACGCACCTCCAACAATCCCCTTAGCCTGCACCCTCCATAACAACACCCGCTTCACCTCCTAAAGCTCCCAAATTCGTAGCCCCGACGAGCCCCTCAGCAGTACCAGCGGCCACAGAGGGTTCAAAAGAGGTGCCGCATCCGCAACTTCGCACAGCATTCGGATTGTGCAACCGAAATCCTGTGCCGACCAAATCATCACAGTAATCCAGCTGCGCCCCTGCCAAATACGGGAGACTAGCTGAGTCGATAAAAACGCTCACTCCATCCCGCTGGACCGTCGTGTCCCCAGCGCGCCAAACATCCAGAATCATTGTGTATTGGAGTCCGGCACACCCCCCTTTTTCCACCACAACACGAAGGCCTTGGCCCACCGTACCGGCCGCGCCAGAGTGGCCACTGGAATGGTCTTTAGAATATTCAGCCGCACCCGACTGCGATAATGTCGTAAGCTGAGAAGCATTTGCTTGAACGTCGGAAGCGACATCGGGCTCAACACTGGAGGGAAGCTCATCGAGTTTGCGCTCCTCAAGAAGCAACTGCAAATGCCGAGCCGCAGCGGGGGAGAGGGAGACCATACGCTAAAGTCTAGCACTCGCGGCTACTTAGTCAAACGAGTGTGTAGTGGAGAATTTCATTTCAAAAACACCATTTTCAGATCGAGGGAAATTGATTCTCGGACACTCATGGAAACTCAAAATCCCCATCAAACAGCCAAAAAAGTATGTTAAATAAAAGAAACTGAGGATTCTAATATCAGAGAGACTCACGGCTGACGTCCATTTTTGTCTCTAAAAGCGATGCACCCCCTTTGCGAACCCCAAAGGAGGCAAAGTACGTTTCAGTTCCAGTTTTTTGTGCTCTTTGCGTTCTTTAAGTTTTAAGATGAACCCGTGGCTGCAAGGTGGAGCTTTTGACGTGATATCCAAATGATAATTTTCCGCTGATCACATCCGCAAAAGTTGTTTTTTCGGAGGTGCCTCTCCTAAATTTAATCTGTCTCTTTGGCTTTTCTCGGCCCCCGAACTCTTTTAGCTTAAAAAATGCTCAATGGCCTTTGGCTGGGTTTAATTCTTACCTCGATCCTTTTGGGAGGCTTCACCGGCCGACTAGAGGCGGTCACTAACGGCGCTTTCTCTGCGGCCAAAGACGCTATTATCGTCGTGGCACTTCCCCTAGCCGGTTTAATGGGAATGTGGCTCGGGTTACTGCGACTGGCCGAACTATCTGGCTTGGTAGAGTCCCTTGCTCGCAAATTGCATCCCTTAATGAGGGTGCTCTTTCCCGAAGTTCCCGCAGGGCATCCAGCGATGGGAGCGATGGTTTTAAATATGGCGGCCAACATGCTTGGCCTGGGAAACGCCGCCACTCCCCTGGGGCTTCGAGCCATGCGCTGTCTGGAAACTCTCAACCCACATCCCGGGGTAGCGACCAATGCAATGTGCACATTCTTGGCTATTAATACCAGCTCCATCCAGCTCGTCCCCGCCACCGCCATCGCCATATTGGCCGCGCAGGGCTCCAAGCAACCCACCGCCATTCTCGCTACCGCACTGCTCGCCAGCGCAGCCGCCGCTACTGTGGGAATCCTCGCCGTCAAATTCCTCCAACAACTCCCCGCATTTCGTATCCGACCTGAGGATTTTGCTGCTACCCCAGCCGCGTCGCCAAATTCAAGCATTGGCGCTACCGAGCCCGAACCCCATGCTGTACTGACATCTCCTCCAAAGCCGCTGACAAGCTCTTCCTTCGTGATACTCGCAGTGTACGGTGGACTTTTTTTACTCCTCACCGCTCTTTTACTTTTACCAACTTGGTTCAGTCCTGCTTTCGACGTCCTACACAGCTGGGGTCCGATTTTTTCCAGCTTCACCCCGCCCCCACTGCCTGAGGCGCTGCAAAACCAGGCAGGTCTCCCAAAAGTGCTCGGCGTACTTTCTCTTTTGGCGGTTCCGTTCCTCATTGGATTCTTTGTACTGTATGCAGCGGTGCGCGGAGTGAAGGTCTACGAAGAATTCGTGAATGGCGCAAAAGAGGGCTGGCAAGTGGCGCTTCGAATCATTCCCTATTTGACCGCAATTTTAGTGGGGGTTCGAATGTTCAGAGAAGCAGGCGCAGTGGAACTCGTCGCGCAGGTGCTAGCGCCAGTACTCCAACCTCTGGGAGTGTCCGCCGACTTATTACCCTTGATCTTGGTTCGCCCTTTGAGCGGAGGGGCCACGACAGGCCTCTTCACCGAACTCGTCACGCGCTTCGGTCCAGACTCATTAATAGCACGCACTGCAGCTACAATTTTTGGGAGTACTGAGACGACTTTTTATGTTTTGGCAGTCTACTTCGGGGCGGTTGGGATCCGGAAAGGTCGCCACGCTTTGGCTACCGGCCTGATTGCGGATGCCACTGGCGCTATTGCCTCAATTGCCATCTGTCGCTGGATGTTTGCCTGACACGTCTTTCGACCGCGGCTGAGTTTAAATACCAGATTGCGAGGGGTAGCCTCGCGCAAGTCGAACCAAGTGGACAGGCAGTTCCGCCGCAGTCCGCAAGACGGTCCAAATCGAACCCTTCAGACATGCGGCGGCGGCTTGCGCGCATTTTTCCCGCAATTTGAAAATCTGCCACGCTTTCCATCCAGCTCGGAGCATTTCGCGCTGCTCTGGAGAATTTTCAGGTGAGAAAAACGTCTTATAGTGCAAACGCCGGACGCTTTTGTGGGTACTACGAACGTTTATGGAGGCGTTGGCGCCGTGCCGCCGGTAATGCAAAAGCACCTCGTTGACAAATTCAACAGGGCCAATCCGGCTCAGTCGCAAACACATGTCCCAATCTTCACAATACTTCAACCGAAGATCGTACAATCCCACACGTTCGTATGCCTCCCGCCGCGCCACAAGCAGTCCGGGCGGATAAACGGGCCCAGTCCAAAGCAGCGTCTCAAACACCGTGGGAGAAGAAAGCGGCCACACCACAATTTTCCCCTCGGAATAACCCAACCGCCTACGACCGAAACCAGAAAAATCGCCAACCGCCATCGGAAGTCCCTCTTTATCGATGAACTCGGCCAAACCATGGGCCCCTACAGCCTGCGGATTTGCTTCCAATCGGCTCACCAAAGTAGACACGGCATTGGGTTCCCACACGTCGTCCGCGTCCATAAATGAAACGTAAGGGGCCGATCGGAGACTTTCTAAAAAACCTCGGTTTCTTGCCTTTGACGCCCCGCCACAGATCTGACGCACCAAGCGGAATCTACAGTCCCCTGAGACTGCTCGCTGAGCTTCCAGAAAGGTGTCATCCGTTGAGCCGTCATCCACCACAATACATTCCCAAGACTCAAACTTCTGTGCACGAATGCTCTCTATGGTTGATCGTATAAAACTTCCCGCATTGTGCGCTGGGACAATAATACTAAGCTCTGGCGACGTTTGCATGGGCGGGAGTTGGCTCGAAGGTTGAAAAAAGCGTGTCCTGCAACTGCCTGATGTTCCGAGCGTAGTCGTCCATCGATGGCTCTACAGAGCTAAGCGGCACAGGTTCCCCAGCTTGGATAGCTCGCACGACAAGACAGTCTTCAGCCAAACCTGCCGGCAGAAAATCCCGTCCCCTCTCCACCGTGTCCACTTGGCCATAGAACGTGTACCCACCCATCCCATCCAACCGTTCACCAGGGTGCAGGTCGCGCTTTGCAACGGCAACCACCTCTGCAACGGGAGCCCCTCGTGGCGCAACTGTAGGTTCTCGATACACCACCGCCTCAGCAACGGATAACGGCGTCTCTAAATGACACAAGTGGTATGGTCTGAAAAATAGGTAGTCTGGGCCCGAACCCATTTTCAGATAGTCAAAATAGTGCCCCACACGATCCCAGTCAGAGCAGCGCCCGATGACGAAAACGCCGCCACCGAAATCTCCCCCAAGCGTGTAATCGACCACACCACGGCGCCCCAGAATTGCCGAAAAATCGCGCACCGCGTCCTTTTGTGTTGTTTTAACTCCATGCATCCCACGGACTTCAGGCAGGAGTCCAGTAGCATTGGCAACGATCGCGTTTTCCAAATTCATCTTGGTGCCGTCCGTAAAGGCACACACCATGTGTGGACTTGTTTTCATGCGAAGCGCCCAGGCTTTGGACGTTTCAGGCGTCGCGCTTACGTCTAAAAATCCTTTGCAATTTACGGCCGCCACTATCTCAAACCCGTGAGTAGCCACCCATTCAAGGATACGCATGATTACCCCAGGCTGGTCCCCGTCTGCGTAGCTGTAAACAACACCCCGCTGACGAGCCCGTTCAGCGAGGTAACAGCCCAAAGTAGCGTCCAATTCCGCGTTCATTACAACGACATGCTTTCCCGCTTGAATAGCGCCAAGAACACTGCGTGCGGCATACGAAACTGTACCAGTTGCCTCAACAAAAACCTCAATGCCGTCAACGCCCAACGCCGCATCTGGATCAGAACAAACGCACGGCAGGCCCTGCTCCACAGCAAGATTCAATAACCGGACATCGTTACTCACCACAATGTCCTCTCGGACAAACCCAGCCGTAATCCAAGCCTCCACAGCTCGATCCGTGTTGCGGTTAATTAAAATGGAAGCATCCAACCCGGGCATGGCCCTTAATTGAAGGGCTATACCGCGGCCCATTGAGCCAATCCCGCTGACTGCCACTTTGATCACCCGACCCAACTGTTGCCGCCGCCTTAATTCACGGTATAGGTGCATGTTTTGTTACCTCTCTAATTGAACCCGAATTCTGCATTGCCTGCTGCCCGCTGCCCCGCACAGCTTGTTTCCCTCGCGCAACAGCAACCGAATCCCGCAAAACCAAAAGCTGCCGCGCAAAATCCTCCGCCTTAAACCTCTCCCGCGCATCGAGTGCCGCACGTTCCCGCATTGCCTTAAATCGCTCAGGATGAGCTAGCACGCTTTGCAATGCTTTGCGCAAAGCCCTCGGATCGCCCACCGGCACAGAAATCGCATTGACGCCATCCTCTAAATACCCGCGCATGCTCCGACTCGCGGAAACTATCAGGATTTTTCCCAGCGCCATATTTTCCATAAGTACCGTGTGTCCAGAACCATGCGCCGTGTCGGCCAACGGAATCACGACCAATTTCGCTTGCCGATACAACTCCCGTAATTCCACGGCTGGCACCGCTTCACGCACCTGAATGCCGGCCCCAAAACAACGATGCGCTCGGATTTTCGCCGCATTAAATCCATCTGTGACAATGACCAACGACTCCCCCAAGGGAAGGGCCTCCAAAAGCGTCTCGAAATCCTTGCCATCATTGGTGCCCACAGCCAGGACGAAATCTTTTTCATCCAACGGATCGACCTTCTCGAAAAATGCGGCATCGAGCGGCATCGGTACAAAATGACAACGTGCAAGTGGAACTCTGAAAACATTGGAAACTGTTTCACTTTGGGCTTTTACAAGAGATACGATCGCATCCGCGCTGGGGAGTAATTTCCTCCAAATCCAACGGCGAAAGCCCGACTGACTCTTGCGGTGAAGCAGGCCGAAATTGATGATCAGGATGGGGGGGCCTTTAAATCCCAACAACCTGATAGCCAGTAGAAACACAGCGCTAATTTCATGCACCGAAACAATCGCGCTGACATTTTTTTGGCGCAGCATCCAATAGGTCTGCCACACGCGCCACCCCTGAGTGCCTAATCGTCCGAATAGGCCATCAGGAGTGGCGCATAACTCCGCGCCGACCCCCAAGGCTCCCATCTCGCAAAAACCCCAAAGCCGATGCGATGGTACCCTTCCCTCTTTGTAGCGCGCCAGTTCCGCTCCGCTCGGCCGCTCAAACGCGAACAGCACTTGCTGCCGATCCGGCACATTTGCGCCCCCATGTATTCCATTCAATGCGCCCACACTCCAGAATCGGAGTCGGGAAGGGACATGGTTGCATTGGGGCCATTGGCGCGTTCGCGAGACTGGGGCCAAAATCTCTCTTGAGTTTTTCGATGAACAGCGTTGAGTTAGAGGTTGGTTGGGATCACTTTCGCGCTCCCTCCAAAGCCTTGCCAGTGTAGCTCAGGGGTAGAGCAACTGATTCGTAATCAGTAGGTCGCGGGTTCAATTCCCGCCACTGGCTCTCTGATAATCAGAGAGTTACAAAAACAGGCCGAATCCAAAGCGCCAGCCGGTACCACTTCAGTACCACTTAGAGCGAAGAAACCTTCCGACAGCAACCGGTGCCTTCCAAATGCGCCTCTGCCGTCAGTCACGCCAGTGTTGCGCTGACAATTGCCCTCGAAAAGCGCCCACGGACAAATTCCAGATTTTCCGAGCCCCACAAATTTGCGCCAATCCAAGCTCCACGCTGGAAACGCGGAAAACCGGAATTTCGGAAAACATCGGCCCACGCCCAAACATCGCCCAGAGCTGGGTCTACGACAAAGTTTGGGGAGGAGTGTGTTGTAAGTTGAAGGTTGAGTTGTCGATTCAGGGCGGGGCGGAAAGGTTAACCACACGCAGCGATCACTCGCAGGCGGTAGTTTTGAAAATTTCGAGAGCCATAGCCACGCCTTTGAATCAGACGGCACCAACCCTGTCTACCACCCGGCTCTCTTGCGCGTCGTCTCAGGCTTGATTAATCTCGTTCTATAGAAATGCGACCACCAGCACGGAACAAAAGGTCGTGCGCCTTTGAAAGGAAGGAGGCTAGAAATTCCATGAACGAGGCTTCAGCGCCGTTTCCGTCCAAGTCGGTCGCATCGACCTCAAAACTGCACAACTCTTCGTAGAGTTCCCAGTCGGAGAGGTCGTTGGCGTTGTTGTAGGTGTATAGGATGACGCCCGCCATCCACCACATTGGCCGGAGTTTCTCGAGTTCGGGTTCTGTTTCAATCGCGAGACTGAAGTAATGGGTCCAGCAGTAAGCCTCATATTCCTGCTTCCATGCCTCGTTATGGCCCCGGAGATCAATGTCGTGGTCCATCAAATCAGTGAGATAGCACGCGGAGAGAGCCACAGCCTCCCTAAGATCTCGGGCGTTTCGGATATTCTCGCGAGCGCCTTTAATCCACTCTAGGCCAAAGACACTCGGAGCATTGTTCCAATTAAACCCCGTGATGGCCTTTTTTGTATCTCCGAACGGAACGCTCAAGGCAGATTTCAGCGGCTCTTCCCCAGGCGCATTAATCGTCTGAGCGAGCTTCTCAGCCCTCAACTTAGCGGCACTCTTCCGCCACCGCCCAGAAGCAAAAGAATGAGCCGAATAAAGATAATATTCATAAAGTTCCAAGGTTTTGAGGCAATCGGCAGGCCCACCGCTTCGGACTCTCTCCGGTGTCATTCCCTTTTGAGTCAACGGACCCAATTCCGTTCTGATACCGTCGTTGTACGATGGCCCGCCTGCCTTGGAAAACCGCTGAAGTCCGCAACACGCTGGCACTCAATGTGGGAGTCGTCGGCCCGTCGGCGTACGCTGAAGAAACCCAGCGGCGCATCCACGATGTCCGAAGGCTGGATCACCCACAAGGCTGGGATAACCAACTCCACGATGAACTCGGACTAACGGGCGTCTATCTTCGGAATTGGCGCTGGCCCAAGATCTCTCGTCGCTCTGGCATAGACTGGGAACTTTTGCCCCATGCGGGAGCCGCCGTCGGAAACGTTCAAACCTATGCAAATGTCGGTGGAGAGCTTCGTTTTGGGCTAAATCTTCCAGATGACTTTGGCACCGCCGCAATCGGCCCGGCCGCTTCAACTTCGACCCCCGTCGATGGAGCTCTTGCTGCGACTCGTTCTCGGGTCGACTTTGGGGTTTATCTCTTCGGGCGCGTGGACGGACGCGCCGTGGTCCACAATATTTTCCTTGATGGAAACACCTTTGGAAACAGCCATTCGGTCGAAAAAGAATGGGCGGTCGCTGATCTGAGTGCCGGAATAGGAACGAATTACAAAAATACGAAACTTGCGTACGCCCTTGTTTACAGGACGAAAGAATTCAAAGGACAAAAAGATGGCCAACTTTTCGGGACCATCTCCGTCAACATTGCTTTTTAAAACGAACGGGGCCTCAGGAGAAAGCCAAGTCTCGGGAAAATCTTGGCGCCACGGGAGGCTCTCAATGACGTCACGAAATAGCGCCCCTACGCAGAACGGGCTTCGAATTGGAACTGGCCGATTAGCTGGTTGAGTCGGGCACTCAATTCGGCGAGTTCGTTTGCAGCTATTTTAGTTTGATTGGCTCCATCGGTCGTGTTCATGGCGGCTTGGGCGACCACTGTGGTGCTCTGATCGATTTGCAGCGAGCCTTCGGCCGCCGATTGAATCGAGCGGCTGATTTCGTTTGTGGTCATGGTCTGCTGCTCAATTGCCAGCGCGATGGAATGCTGCAACGTGCTGATTTTTTGAATGATGGCCCCCACTGTCGAGATGGCCGTGACCGCGTTTGCTGTGTTCGATTGGATGGCTTCGATTTTGCGCGCAATATCTTCCGTCGCCGTGGAGGTGCTCTTCGCTAGTTCTTTCACTTCGTTTGCGACTACGGCGAAACCACGCCCCGCTTCACCCGCACGCGCAGCTTCGATGGTAGCGTTGAGCGCCAGAAGGTTGGTTTGTTGGGCAATGGACTGAATCACCTTGATGACTTCGCCAATTTCGGCGCTGCTAGTTCCAAGGTCGGCGATTGTTTGATTGGTCTGCTCCGCGGTCAGAACGGCATCTGACGCTATTTTGACGGATTCGGCCAGATTACTGGCGATGTCACGAATGCTCTCCGCATTTTTTTCCGAGGCTTCAGCAACACTTTGAATGTTTGCGTTCACTTCAGCACTGACCTTGGAAACGGCCTGAGCTTGGCGCGTGGTACCCTCGGAATTGACTTCCACCTGTTGACTCACCGCCGAGAGTTCTGCGGAAGCACTCGCAACCGTATTGATCCCATCCACAATGTCCATGAGGGTCGAGCGCAGGCTGGAGCAAGCCTGATTGAGGGCGCTGGACAGGCGGCCGAGTTCATCGTCTCCCGTAATCGGAAGGTTGGTCGTAAGATCGCCCTTGGCTGTGGCTTCCAGCGCGTGCATCGCAAGCTCCACTGGTGCCACAATGCTGTGAGTGACGGAGAGCGCGAGCGAGATAGCAATGATTGTTGCCGTCACCCCAATAAGAAGCAGGTTGAGTTGAATTCTTCTTAACTGAGAGTCCTGTGCGGCTTTGGACTCTGCGATTTTCTGCTTTTGACCCTCGATGCAAATCGTCTGCAATTCACCGATCTTCGCAATCAGGGAGTCTTCCAATTGAAACCCGCGGTTAAGAATAATGTCCATTCCCTCCGCTTTTTCTCCTGCCGTAAACTTGGCAAGCGCTTTGTCAATTGCCTCATAAAAACGACGCGCCGCATCCACCGTTTCATCGACAGCACCGGAGACTCCCGGCCCCTTCAACTCAACGCCAACCATCCCCAAAGAGGCAGTGAATTGTTCACGGCCCTGTTTGATCCGACGCAGAGAGGACTGGAACTCGTCGGGATCGGAGTAAGCGACTGTCTGAGCCTGCATGGCGGCGGCGGTCTCGGCCGCAGGCAACCCTTGGATGTTGGTCAAGGTGGCACCGACTTTGGTCGATTGCTCCAGATATTCACGGCTCAACTGACTTAACTCCCCAAGCTGGTCCCTCAGCGTGTGGCGACTGTACAGCAACGCCCCAACCATGAGTGTTATGAGAATTCCAAAGCCAAAAAAGAGGCGACTGCGGACGGTAAAATATTTCAGCATAGGTCGGTTGAATGAGCGGGATTAGATGACGTTGAGGAGACTCTCACGCTCCTAATTCGAAGCGGATTTTCTCATTAAAATTCTGCACCCACGACATTGCGATAACGTTACGACCTGGGAGCAAAGCTGTAACAAATCTTCTAAAAACCCCAGCAACGGTAAGCGTGCGAATTGGCATCAAAATGCTCTTGGTGAGTTTTTCAGGCCATTCAAGACAGTTACCCGGCAGCTCTGCGCATTCCCTTTTATTCCATGTTGCCGCTTGGGCTCAAAAAAAGGCATCCTCCAGTCAGATGAATCTGGATCTGGGCAAAATTACCGAGGCCATTTTGGAGTCCTACCGCACCACGGGCGGACTCAACAATGAGGACGACACCAACCTGCCCTCCAAACGCGCGCTTGCCTCAATCTGTGAGGATTTACTGCAACTTGTTTTTCCAGGTTTTCACGACCAAGAACCCATCGCTTCCCAACACATAAACCGAGTCACGAGCCACCGCGTTTTCACCCTCGCAGACCGCTTGTTGCAGGAACTCACGAAATGCCTACAGCTGCAATGTTGTGAACCTCAAAAACGGGAGGCTGGCGATCTGCTGGAGACTTTTTTAACGGCTCTCCCCAAGGTGCGCGCGCTCCTGTGCACCGATGTAGAAGCCGCCTTTGCCGGGGATCCCGCAGCATCCAGCACCTCTGAAATTATTGTCGCCTATCCATTTGTCGAAGCCGTCGCCATTCAGCGTATGGCCCACATTCTTTACAACCTCGCCGTCCCCATCCTCCCACGCATGATGACCGAGTGGGCTCACGCACGCACCGGAATTGATATCCACCCAGGGGCCACCCTCGGCTCCCACTGTTTCATCGACCACGGGACAGGCGTTGTCATCGGAGAAACTGCAATTATCGGCTCGCATGTCAAACTGTATCAGGGCGTTTCACTCATCGCCCGGTCCCTCTCAGGAGGGCAAGCGTTGCGCGGCAAAAAACGGCATCCCACCTTGGAAGATCACGTCACCATTTACGCAGGTGCCACGATTATGGGCGGCGATACCGTGGTGGGGGCAGGATCCACTGTGGCTGCAAGTGTGTTTCTAACCCACAGCGTACCACCTCGCTCGCTGGTGTTTTATCAGGAACGCCAGTTACAACTCCTCGACAAAGACAAACGGGGAAAGGATTGGGACGACTGGGTGATTTAAGAAAGAGCACGAATGGAGGGCGATAATCACGTCAGATTCTTATTGCGACTCATTCTCAGTACGACTAGGCTCCTCGTATGTCTGCTGCCTCTGCTCCCCTGAATCTCTGCTCCGCGCGCTGCGGGCAAAGACTTAGGATTCTGTGCCTTAACGCCTCTTTTCAGGAGTGTGCACGTTTACGTGAGCTGGGCTTTTGTGAGCGCTCTGAGGTGTGTAAACTTTCCGATGGAAGCGCCATTCTATGCCGACTTTCCGGTTCGCGCATGGCTGTGGGGCGTGAGCTCGGGGCATTGGTTTTGGTAGAGCCGATAGCCGCATGAGCGCTCAGACGCTGGCGGGGCTCGGAGTCGGCGCCCGCGGGAAAATAACCGGTTTTTCTCTAACCCCAGAACTCAAGCAGCGCCTCATGGAATTGGGCCTGACGAAAGGAACAGAGTGCCGCGTGCTCCGGTTTGCCCCCTTGGGTGACCCTGTGGAGATTCTTGTGCGCGAATATCACCTCTCTCTACGCATCTCAGAGGCGAAAGGAATCTTGGTACAGGAGTTGTTGTAACACAAAAGCCGACCCTCATGACTCCTTCGTCTCCCAATTCTAGGCCCTCCTCCTTTCCCGCTCTGGGACCCAACGGGCCGGCAAAAGAGCGCATCCGAGTAATGCTCCCGCCCAAACCCGACACCGCGAATCAAGCTCCGGAAAAACTGGCCATCCCCCTCAACGTCACCCCGACGCCTACCCCGACACCTACCCCCACCCCTCCCCCGACCCCCACCCCCACACCCACCCCCACCCCCCCCCCCACGCCTCCCCCCCCACCCACCCCGACACCCCCCCCGACACCCACCCCGACACCTACCCCGACACCTACCCCGACGCCTACCCCGACACCTACCCCGACACCTACCCCGACACCTACCCCGACACCTACCCCGACACCTACCCCGACAC
>Ga0114967_10000230_pt1 | contig 46216 bp, 38 predicted proteins | sample M_130628_MF_Meta_FD_92639 | JGI IMG/M metagenome (GOLD analysis project Ga0114967, IMG submission 92639) | Freshwater microbial communities from Lake Montjoie, Canada to study carbon cycling - M_130628_MF_MetaG | ecosystem: Environmental > Aquatic > Freshwater > Lake | place: Lake Montjoie... | reverse complement strand
GAATGATTTTTATTCTATAAAATATAAGTACTAAATTTTGTAGAAACTAATTGCTGTCTTACATTTGCCACGGAGAAATGGCAGAGTGGTCGATTGCGACAGTCTTGAAAACTGTTGACTGTTACAGGTCCGGGGGTTCGAATCCCTCTTTCTCCGCCAAAAATAAAAAAACCTTGTAAACACAATATTTACAAGGTTTTTTTATTTAAATTATTACATTTTTATCTCTTATAATACGCCACTATTGAAGCTTTTTCAATAGTATTCGCATTTACCATAAAGCCCACAGTGGCTGCGTTTGCCTTTGCATCTATCCCTAATTTATCTACATTTAATGCATAAACTGTAAATGTATATTTGTGCCAACCATGTCCTTCAGGCGGGCAAGGACCACCATATCCAGCTGTGCCATAATCTGTATTGGCTTGTATAGCTTTTGCTGGTAAATTTTTTCCATCTGCAGTGCCTGCACCGCTTGGCAAGTTTGTAGTATTGCTTGGCAAATCAAAAACCAACCAATGCCACCAACCGCTGCCTGTAGGAGCGCTTTCGTCGTGCATTAATACAGCAAAACTTTTTGTGCCTGCAGGTGCATTGCTCCAATGTAATTCTGGCGAAATATTTTTTCCACCACAGCCTGTAAAAACATGGTCTAAAGTAAATTGACCACCAAGGTCTTTGCTAGATAATGTAAATGTTTGTGCTTGCATAGTTGAAAAATTTATAACGCAAATTACACAGAATACTAATATTTTTTTCATAGTTGTAAAAATAATAGTAAAAAAGTTAGAAAGCTTTTTACGAATCAAGCATTGTTTCATATCATAATCTACACGGTATTTAATTTTGTTAGCAATAATTTTGTATTTTTATTTTTCAAAAAAATATCAAACAATGTCAGAAACAGTTCGTGCCTTACAGCCTTCAGAAATATGGAATCATTTTGCAGACTTAAATGCTATTCCGCGTGCCTCTAAAAAAGAGCAACAAGTAATTGCTTTTATGAAGCGTTTTGGAGAAAGTTTAAACCTACCAACTTTTGTAGATGAAGCAGGGAATGTAATCATTAAAAAACCTGCATCAGCAGGAATGGAAAATAAGCAACCCATTGTATTGCAAAGCCATTTGGATATGGTGCATCAAAAAAATAATGATACCGTTTTTGATTTTGCCACGCAAGGAATAGAAATGTATGTAGATGGCGATTGGGTGAAAGCAAAGGGCACAACTTTAGGAGCTGATAATGGAATTGGTGTAGCAACTATTATGACTATTTTAGCAAGTAATACAATTGCGCATCCTGCAATAGAAGCATTATTTACTATCGACGAAGAAACAGGAATGACAGGTGCTTTAGAATTGAAAGGAGGTTTATTGGATGCACAAATAATGCTGAACCTAGATACCGAAGAAGATAACGAATTGACTATAGGATGTGCTGGAGGCATTGATATCACTGGTGCTGGTAGCTACGATTTAGTTTCGCCAAATCATCCAAAAGCATATAAAGTTACAATTAATGGATTAACAGGTGGCCACAGTGGAATTGATATTCATAAAGGCAGAGGGAATGCCAATAAATTGATGAATAGATTATTGCTAGACTTAATTACAACACAAAATATAGAAATTGCAAGCATAGATGGTGGTAGTTTGCGTAATGCTATTCCAAGAGAATCTAATGCTTGTATTGTAGTATCGAATGAAGAAAGTCTGCAACAAACTATTGCACATTTTCAACAAATATTAAAAGAAGAATACCAAACTACAGACCCCAATATAACTATAAGTATGGCTACTTGCGAAGTGCCTAAAAATGTTTTAGCTAAAAATTTTGCTGTTCAATTATTAAAAGTAATTTATACCATACCAAATGGCATTTATAGAATGAGTGCAGAGATTGATGGACTAGTGCAAAGCTCTAATAACTTATCTAGAATTTTAGTAGCAGATGGCAGCTATTCTATCCAAAATCTTACCCGCAGTAGTGTAGATACAGAAAAAACAGATGTTAAAAATGCCATAAGTTGTGCTTTAGATTTGCTTGGGGCAGCAGTAACTACTGGCGGCTCCTACCCTGGCTGGACTCCAAAACCCGATGCTGCAATTGTAAGTATTATGAGTAACTTATATACAGAATTATTTAACGATACAGCTTTGGTAAATGCTTGCCATGCTGGCTTAGAGTGTGGTATTTTAGGCACCAATTATCCAGAAATGCAAATGATATCTTTTGGGCCTACTATACATGGTGCACATAGCCCAGATGAAAAAGTAAGCATTTCTTCTGTACAAAAATTTTGGTTGTATTTGCAAGAAACAATGAAAAGGATTCCGAATAAGCATTAAATACCTAATACTTTAAATATCATATCCGATAAAAACTTGGCAGCAAAGTCTGTTTTGTTTTTTGCATTTTTATCCGTTAATCTTGGAAGATTTTCAGCAAAAAATTGTTGATGATGAGAGGCTTCTATTAGGGTAGTACTTAATGATTTTGGGAACTTATAGCTTGCATTATTTTCTGAAATTACATTTGCAATTGTTGCGCAAAGATCTTTGTAAGGTTTAAAAACTTCTTCTTTATTTATTGCTACTATATCTTTTATTAAATAAGATTTGCTGCTTTCTGCAATGATGATTTGATTTAAATATTTTTTATTGTAATCATACTGGTTTTCGCTTTCCGATAATTCATGTGTAAGCAAATCAATGATGATAGTTAATTTTTCTTTTTTATCGCTTACATTTTGTAATTTCATCATCAATAAAAATTCCATGTAGCACCAATACCAGTTTAATATATATAACAACAAACGATGTTTATTTTCAAAATATCTATAAATAGTAGCTTCTGTACTATTCATTTCTACAGCTAATTTCTTGAATGTAAATTGCTCAAATCCTAAGTTGTAGATTAGGTCGATTGCTTTTTTTACAATTTGGTTACCTAATTCACTGCCTTCTGGATTGCGAATAAATAGTTTTTCGTTGATCTTAAATCTTAGCTGAAAATTCATTATTTTAATAAGTGTCTGCAAATATAGTAATATGTTTAGAAATGATAGTATAAATAATATTTAATAAACTATAACTATTTATTATAATAGTATTACTATTATTACATAAAGTATGATTACCTTTGCCTATTAATTAAAAAGAATGCAAAAAGAAAATTATTTATATAAACTTTGGGAGTTGATTAAATGGAAAAAAAAAGATATTTATTCTATTTACTTTTATTCTGCATTAAATGGCATACTTCAACTAAGTGTGCCATTGGGTATTCAAGCCATTATTGGTTATTCCTTAGGTGCAACAATGGTAACCTCTATATATATATTAATAGGCTTGGTGGTATTAGGCGTCTACTTTGGTGGCGCAATGCAAATCAATCAATTAAAAATTGTAGAAAAAATTCAACAAACTATTTTTGCAAAATATGCCTTTGCCTTTGCAGAAACTATCCCAAATATAGATTTAAAAAAATTGGACAAGTATTATTTGCCTGAAAAAGTAAATTATTTTATCGATACATTAAATATTCAAAAAGGTTTTTCTAAAATATTGTTAGATATACCAACCGCTACCATTACAATAGTATTTGGTATATTATTGTTATCCTTATATAATTCTATTTTTATTGTATTTGGTGTGGTATTAGTTTTAATTTTATGGTTGATTCTTCGAATGACAAGTAAAAAAGGAATGGAAACTAGTATTGCAGAAAGTAAATATAAATATGAAGTACTTTCTTGGTTAGAAGAATTGGCTAGAGTTGTAAAATCTTTTAAATATAGTCAAGGCACAGATTTAAACTTAATTAAATTAGATAGAAATGTAGTTGGTTATTTAGGTTCTAGAACATCTCACTTTAATGTATTATTAATTCAATATAGAGCTTTAGTTTTATTTAAAGTTTTACTTACTTTATCCATGTTGTCTGCAGGCACTTATCTATTAATCAACCAACAATTTAATATCGGCGAATTTATTGCCGCAGAAATTGTAATACTAAGTGTAATATCTGCAGTAGAAAAATTAATTGGCAGTATTGATAGTGTATATGATATATTAACAGGCTTAGAAAAGCTATCGTTGGTAACAGAAATTCCATTAGAAAAAAATGGTAATACTATTTTAGATAAGCCCCAACAAGGTTTGAATTTGCAATTACATCATGTTAGTTTTCAATATATAGATGGTACAAGTGCATTAAAAAATATTAGTATCCATATTCCATCTAATACCAAGGCTTGTGTATCTGGTAATCAAGGCTCAGGTAAGTCCTCATTATTAAGAGTGATGAGTGGCAATTTTAATGACTTTGAAGGAAACATATTAATAAATGATGTGCCATTAAATAATTATAATTTAGAAAGTTATCGCAAAGCTGTTGGTATTTATATCAACAATATAGACATATTTAAAGGTACGCTTTGGGAAAATATCAGCCTAAATAGAAATGGCGTAGCTATAGAAAAAGTAAATGCCATCGCAGAAAATATAGGGTTGTTAAATTATATATTATCTTTAAAAAATGGATATGATACAATAGTAGATCCATTTGGCAAAAAGCTACCAGGCACTATTGCAAAGAAAATTTTATTGTTAAGAGCAATTTGCAATGAACCAAGATTGTTATTGCTAGAAGAACCATGGCAAGGGTTAGAAAAAACAGACCAAAATAAAATTGTAGATTATTTATTAAATAAATTGCCAAATACTACAGTAATTGTAGTAAGTAATGATGCTGATTTTGCTAGCAAATGTAATTTGCAATTTATTTTAAACGAAGGGAAATTGTTATAACGTAAAGTCAAATGAAAACAAAAAATAATATAGCATTAAAATCTTTTGAAAGTATTTATTACTACAATAGAGTAAGTAAAATAAAATTTTGGTTTTGGGGTATCATTGCTGCACTAGCTTTAATATTATTCTTACCATGGACACAAAATATTAAAACTAAAGGTAATATCACATCCTTGTACCAAGAGCAAAGGCCTCAGGATATCAACTCTCCTATCCCAGGGAAAATTGCAAAATGGTGGGTAAAAGAAGGAGATGTTGTAAAAAAAGGTGATACTATTTTACAAATTTCTGAAATAAAAGAAGATTACCTAGACCCAATGTTGGTAAATAGAACCCAACTGCAATTAGATGCAAAAGTAGGTACTATCAATAATTACGAAGGAAAGATTGCAAGCGTAGAATCGCAAATGGTAGCTTTAGAAAATGCAAAACAATTAAAAACTTCGCAACTAGAAAATAAACTAATACAATTAAATAGCAAATTAACTAGCGAGCAAGCAGAGTTACAAGCTGCACAAAATGAATTGGCCCTATCTAAAGATCAATTTGAGAGGCAACAAAAAATGTTTGATGAAGGGTTGGTATCGCAAACACAATTGCAACAACGAAATATTAGTTATCAAAACGCATTATCAAAAAAAATAATTGTAGAAAATAAAATAGCACAAACCAAACAAGAATTGCTAAATAATAAAATAGAACAAAATAGCGTAGAGCAAGATTATTCTGAAAAAATAGCCAAAGCCCAAGGCGATAAATTTCAAAGCTTGAGCCAAATTAATTCTGGCCAAGGAGAAGTTGCAAAATTGCAAAACCAAGTATCTAATTATATCATCAGAAATAATATGTATATCATTCTTGCGCCACAAGATGGACAAATTATTCAAGCAAAAAGATCTGGAATAGGAGAGGTAATTAAAGATGGTGAAAGATTAATGACCATTGTGCCCACTAAAGTAAATTATGCCGTAGAAATGTTTGTAAAGCCTGTAGATTTACCATTGATTCAGGTAGGGCATAAAGTAAGATTTGTTTTTGATGGTTATCCTGCAATCGTATTTAGTGGCTGGCCAAAAAATAGTTATGGCACATTTGGAGGAACAATTATTGCATATGAAAGTAGAATTAGTCCAAATGGATTATTTAGAGTATTAGTGGTAGAAGATACAACCGATAGAAAATGGCCTGAGCAAATAAATATTGGAACAGGAGCGCAGGGCATTTCTTTATTGAAAAATGTACCAATTTGGTATGAGCTATGGCGAAATATCAATGGTTTTCCACCAGATTTTTATATCTATAAAGAAGAAGAAAAAAATAAAAAGTAATATAGATAGATGAAAAAAATAATTGTCATTTTCTTAATACTTGTCAGCAATTGGTCCCTTGCCTTTAGCCAAGATACTTTATCTATGTTATCTGCAGAAGATTTAGTGAATATTATTAAATTGTATCATCCCACGGTAAAGCAGGCAAGCATTGGTGTGCAAAAATCCAATGCCGATTTATTGATAGCAAGAGGTGCTTTTGATCCCATATTTAGAAATAACACTACTCGTAAAAAATTTGGAGGGGAAGACTATTACCAATATTCCAATACAGAATTAAAAATTCCTACATGGTATGGTATAGAAGTTGTTGGAGGTACAGAAAGTTTATTAGGAGATAGATTTGACCCATCTGAAACTAGTGGTAAAACTAGTTATTATGGCATTAATTTTTCTTTGGTAAAAAATTTAGTGATAGATAAGCGCAGAGCATATTTGCAACAAGCAAAAATTTATCAAACATTGGCAGAAGAAGATAGAAGAAATATTATTAATGATATTCTTATGCAGGCAATGGAAGATTATTGGAATTGGGTAAAGGCATATCAAACATATATAGTTGTAAGTAATATTGTAGAAATTAATAATACAAGGTTAGACTTTGTTAGAAAATCTTTTAATAATGGAGAAAGAGCTGCAATAGATACAACAGAAGCATTTGCACAATTACAAAGTTTCCAAATTTTGAAAAATGAAAAATGGTTAGATTTTTTAAATGCTGGTTTGGAATTATCCATTTATTTATGGACAAATAAAAATCAATCCTATTTATTACCGCAAAATATTATTCCGCAAACAAATTGGCAAACCGAATTAAAGGAAGATAAATATAATTTGATATTAGCAGATCTTTTAGAAAATGCAAGTTCTAATCATCCGCAATTAAATATGTATAGAGCTAAATTAAACGGCTTAGAAATAGATAGGAAATTAAAAATGCAAGAGTTGTTACCAACTGTAGATGTAAAATACAATCAGTTGAGCAAAACTTATAATCCATTTTACAATGGAAATGTTTCGCCTTTATTAGAAAATAATTTTCAATATGGTTTAAAAATAGAAATGCCTTTGCGTATATCTGCAGGCAGAGGAGAATATCGCAAATCTTTATTAAAGCTAGAAGAAACCAAACTAGCATTTGCACAAAAAGATGTTGCGTTAGAAATAAAAATTTCTAAATACTTTAATCAATATCTGAATTTAAAAAATCAAATTGATTTGCAAAAAAATAATTTATTGAATTATAAGCAACTTGTAAAAGCAGAAGAAACTAGATTAATAAATGGTGAGAGCAATTTATTTCTAATCAATACCAGAGAAAATAAAATGCTAGAGGCACAAGAAAAATTGATAGAATTGCAAACAAAGTATTTCAAAAGCATTTATGCTTTGCAATGGAGTGCAGGGCTTTTACAATAAAAAAAATATATGGATTTTCAAATATTAATAAGCACCCCTTTTTTTTATTTTAGGAATTACAGCACACAGATTTTCTGCATTTAAACAATCTGGTTTATTTCTAACTTTATTTGCAACTATTATTCCTATAATTAATGGTTGTTTAGTTGCCTATTTAAGTGGCTTTTTTATAGATGAAATTGGCAATAGATTTATATTTTCTATTTTAGCCGCTAGTGCTTCTTATATAGCAGTACCTGCAGCTATGAAATTAGATGCACCTAAAGCAGACCCTGGTATTTATATCACCATGGCTTTAGGGATAACTTTCCCAATTAAATTAACGATAGGTATGCCAATATACTATTTGATAATTACAAATTTTTAAATAACAAATTAACACAAACAAAAAATCCTGATAGCATTTCTACTATCAGGATTATTTAAAGTATTTATTTTATTACTAATAATATTAGTCTTCTAAACGCTTGCCTTTGTTTTTAGCTATTATTTCTTCTGAAACATTGTTTGGCGCTGGTGCATAATGGCTAAATTCCATAATGTTACTTGCACGACCCGATGTTAAAGAACGTAATTGTGTTACATAACCAAACATTTCGCTCAATGGAACTTTTGCTTTAATTACTTGCGCACCACCTTTGCTATCCATACCTTCTAACATACCACGACGGCGATTTAAATCTCCTGTTACATCACCCATGTATTGATCTGGGGTAATAACTTCTACCTTCATGATAGGCTCTAGTAATGTAGGTTTTGCTTTTTTACCTGCTTCGCGGAAACCACCTCTTGCACATAATTCAAAACTTGCACTATCAGAATCCACATCATGGAAGCTACCATCAAATACTCTTACTTTCATGTTTACTAGTGGATAACCTGCTAATACACCATTACTCATTGCATTTTCAAATCCTTTACTGATTGCTGGCACAAATTCTTTTGGAATGCTACCACCAAATAAATCGTTTACAAATTGGAATGATTTACCATCATTTTCTTTCAACCACTCTTCATCTGCAGGACCTAAATCAAATTGAATGTCGGCAAATTTACCACGACCACCTGATTGCTTTTTCAACACCTCGCGATGTGTAACCATTGAGTGGAATGCTTCTTTGTAAGCAACCATCGGAGCACCTTGGTTTACTTCTACTTTAAACTCGCGACGCATACGATCTACAATAATTTCTAAGTGCAACTCTCCCATTCCACTTAAAATTGTTTGACCTGTTTCTTCGTCTGTTTTTACTTTCAAAGTAGGATCTTCTTCTACTAATTTACCAATTGCCATACCCATTTTATCGCTATCTGCCTGTGTTTTAGGCTCTACAGCTACAGAAATTACGGGCTCTGGGAATGTCATACTTTCTAATACTATCGGATGTTTTTCATCGCATAAAGTATCTCCAGTTTTAATATCTTTAAATCCAACAGCTGCGCCAATATCTCCAGCTTCAATAAAGTCTACTGGGTTTTGTTTGTTGGCATGCATCTGCATGATACGAGAAATTCTTTCATTTTTCCCAGTGCGTACATTCAATACATAGCTACCAGAATCTAAACGACCAGAGTAAGCTCTAAAGAATGCTAAACGACCTACAAAAGGATCTGTCATGATTTTAAATGCCAAAGCAGCAAATGGTGCTTTAGGATCTGCAGTACAAGTCATTTCTGCTCCAGTATCTGGGTGCGTACCTTTGATAGCTTCGATATCTAATGGTCCAGGCAAGTAGCGTACAACTGCATCTAATGCTGTTTGCACACCTTTGTTTTTAAAGCTAGATCCGCACATCATAGGAATGATACTTAAATCAATTACCGCAGCGCGAATTGCAGCATGCATTTCGTCTTCTGTAATGCTATTAGGATCTTCAAAGAATTTCTCTAATAATTTATCATCATATTCTGCTACTGCTTCTACTAATTCTTGACGATATTGGTCTACTTCATCCTTCATATCTTCAGGAATAGGCACTTCTTTAAAAGTCATACCCATATCAGATTCGTTCCAAACCATACCTTTCATTGTAATTAAATCTACAACTCCTGTAAAGTTATCTTCTGCACCAATAGGCAATTGCAATGGCACAGCTTTAGCACCCAACATTTCGCGAACTTGTTTTACCACATTCAAGAAATCGGCACCGCTTCTATCCATTTTATTTACAAAACCAATACGTGGTACTTTGTAACGATTAGCCTGGCGCCAAACTGTTTCAGATTGAGGTTCTACCCCAGATACTGCACAGAATAAAGCTAATAAACCATCTAATACACGCAAAGAACGCTCTACTTCTACCGTAAAGTCTACGTGACCCGGAGTATCAATGATATTGAATTTGTATTGTTTTGTGTCAGGAGTTTTTTTACCATCTACCATTGGAAAATTCCAAAAGCAAGTAGTAGCAGCAGAAGTAATAGTGATACCTCTTTCTTGCTCTTGTGCCATCCAGTCCATGGTAGCAGCACCTTCGTGTACTTCTCCAATTTTGTGATTTACACCAGTGTAATACAAGATTCTCTCTGTTGTGGTGGTTTTACCGGCATCAATATGCGCAGCAATTCCGAAATTCCGTTGGTATCTAAGATCCGCCATAAAATTTTTGTTTAAGTTGTTGTTATAAAAGTGCGCAAAGGTAATGATAATATATTATTTATCAAAAAATGGATGTTAATTTAGACCATTATTTAGCTTTTTTTATCAATAATAAAGTTTTTTTATTTTTAGAAGCTAATCCTTCTTTCCATTCCAATCTTTTTGGCAGAAAAAGCCAAAAAGGATTTCTATTACTATCAGGGCTAAAGAATAAAAAGAATTTTTAAAAAATATCACCTTACTAACAAAACATCACCATTTTCTTTATGTTCCACATTCTTCGCATCCATCCAAGTAAATGTATAAAAATAAGTTTCCATAGGAGAATCTATGTTTTTGTATTTTCCATTCCATTTATTTTGGATGGCAGTGCTAGTAAATATTTGATTGCCCCATCTATTAAATATGCGTAAATGATAATTGGTGTGAGGCGGCAGCTGAATTGCAAACTCATCATTGATTCCATCTCCATTTGGGCTAAATGCATTTGGTATTACCAATTGGCTAATAATGCCAATATTTACAGCTGCAGATGCGGTACAATTGTTGGCATCGCTTGCAGTGCATAAGTAACTAATTGGTTGGTGGATGCTAGCCATTGTGCTGCTGCCATTAGGGTTGGATAAACCTGTAATTGGCCACCACGCATAATTTACTGCGCCACTGCATTGCAATGCAATGCTGCTACCTGCTGCTACATTCGTATCGTGGCTAATGCTAATAGTTGGGGATGGCACAACGGTTACCGCATTAACGAAACTAAATGTATCGCTGCCAAAATTGTTGGCTGCTATCAAGGTAATATTGTATTGCCCTGCATTGCTAAAACAAAATATTGGATTTGCCAAACTACTAGTACTTGGATTTGAGCCAATGCAGGTCCAACTCCAAGCATTAGTAAAATTGGTGCTAAGATCTTGCACTTGCACACATTTTCCGGTGCAAATAGTATCTAAATTTACACTAAAATTCGCCACAGGTGGCTCGCATCCGCAAGTAGCAATTTGTATATACACAACTGCTGTGTCGCATTTGGCATCTGTATGATTATCGCAAATAATATAACTAAAACTATCTAGCCCACTTTTACATGCCAAGGCTTTGTACAAAATTGCATTGCCATTTTTTACAATTGTTCCTTTAGTAGGATAGGTGTAAATATTGGTAATGCTAATAGCTTGATTGCTATCGGCATCGCTATCATTGCTTAATGGTTGCAGCCAAATACTATCTTGGCAAGCAATATTTGCCACATCGTTTGCGGCTATAGGTGCATGGTTGCAAGCTGCTACAAAAAAAGTAATTGTAGCTGTATCGCATAGGCTGGAATTATCATTATCGCATACAATATACTGCAGGGTGGTAATGCCAGTAAAATTATTATTGGGATAAAATGTAATGCTAGTATCTGTATACATAGCAGTTCCCTGCAAGCTAGCTGTAAGCAATGCAGAAATATGAATTTGCTGAAAAGTATCTGCATCTGCATCATTACCTAAAGGATGAATAAGCAAACTATCTAAGCAATAAAAATTAAAACTATCTGCCGCAGCAATTGGCGCATTATTGCAATAGGTAACGCTAAAGGTTATTTGAGTTGTATCGCAGAGGCTTGGAGAATCATTATCGCAAATAATATATTGCAAGGTGGTTGTGCCGCTATAACCTGTGTTTGTTGTAAATGTAATTGTGCTATCTGTAAATGTAGCTGTGCCTTGCAAACCTGTGATAATAAGATTGGTAATGGTAATATGCTGGCCAGTGTCTATATCCGTATCATTTATTTTAGGGTAAATAATAGCAGTGGTATTGCAAGCGATGATGATGGAATCTGGATTGGCAGAAGGGGCATGATTAGGGCAAGCACAAGCATTTAAATGAATGACTGCAAAACTATTACTGATAAATGGAAGCCATTGCCTATCTGCTACTTTGTACCAAACTGTATCTATTAAAGCTGTATTACATGGATTGCTAGGTTTGGCTTTGTACACCAAATTACCACTAAAACTATCTATATAACTTGTACCATAAGTACTATTAGCAGAATCTAAAAAGTAGAGCAACTGAAAGCATTCATCTGTATCAGAATCATTGGCAATGCAAGAAATGATAATACTATCTACACTACAAGTTAATGTTGCAGAATCGGGTAAGGCTATTGCAGGATGATTGGGTTGGAGTTGGATAATGGAAATATTTAATTGAGGTGTAATTAATGTGGTTGATAAATTTGGGTCAATATCAGAAATTCCTACAAACCTACCAAAAAAACAAATTTTATTCGATTCGGAAATATTTACATCATACATATATTGTTGTCCATTTCCGCTAGTTTGTCCACCACAAATAAAATTTCCATTCAAATCATATTGCGCCAATGCTCCATCTGTTGAACCTGAGTTGAGTAAAATAAAATTTGACATGCTTGCATCTAGGTCAATATTAATTGAATTAAAATAACTGGCTAATACTACCTGATTATTTTTTAATTTCATAGAGGAACAATAGTCATAATTGGCTCCACCAAATTGATTAAACCAAATATAATTTCCAGCACTATCATACTTTGTTAAAAAATAATCTGAATTATTATTATTTATAAAATATGGATTTATAGAAACAGGATTTGGATAAATAGAACCAGAAAAATCACCTGCAATTAAAATATTATTGGCAAAATCTACTTGAATACTTTTAATTTTATTGTATAATCCAAAACCGTCTTTTTTAATCTGTTTCACCCAAATTAAATTACCTAAATTATCAAGTTTGCAAATAAAAAAATCAGAGGTATCAACATGATTACTAATTAATGATATACTGCTGAAATTCGGATCAAAATTAATTGTATTTGTAAACTTACCTCCAAAAATAATATTTTCAGAAGAGTCAATATTTATGCTAACACATTCAATATTATTATTTCCTGTATAACCATTTGCCCATTTAAAATTTCCTAAACTATCCATACAATTTATGAATACTGAATTATAACTTGATAATGGTGTAAGGTTATATAAATTTAAACTAGCATCCATATCAATTGTAGAAGTATAATATCCAGTTGAAATGATTGAATTATTTGCATCAATGGCAATAGCGTTAACGCCTTCATTTTGTATACTTCCAAATTGTTTTATCCAAATAAAATCACCATTTGGATTTAATTTCAAAATATATGCATCATCAACACCATTAGAAATTAAATTATTCACCAAAATACCAGGAGCAAAATCAATAGTATCTTTAAATGTCCCTGCAAGGATTATATTATTATAATTATCTATTTCAAGCACATTATTATTAGGATTACTTAGAGTACTAATTCTACCAAAAGCTTTTGCCCAAATAAAATTAAAATTACTATCATATTTTACTATGAAAATAGACCCATCAATATTTTCATCTAAAATAAAACTACTTGAACTAAAATCTAAATCATAACTGCCTTTTAATGCACCAACTGCTATATAATTCCCATTATTGTCTTGTGTAATTTTCTTTATTGTTGGATAATTTATTGATGAAATTGGTAAAGTAATTGCCCAGTTTAAGTTCTGGGCAATTACTTTGCAAAATATAATTGTAAGACAAATATTAATGAAAATAAATTTCATGATTTAGTAGCCTAAAGTTATTACATAATCTGTACTTGTAGCACTACTGGGAATTGGAAAAATATTTTGAGAACATTGATTACCACTAGTACCTTGTGCAAAATAAATTGATAAACCAGGATATACAACATAACTTTGATTGGAATTAGGATTTGCTGGTGGTGCAGGATAACTATTACCACAACTTACACCTGCGCCTAAGTTACAATCCAAGTCATTAACTACAGAACCATCAGAACTTCCAGAGTTAGTAAAGTCTGCCTTAAGTACATCACTATAACATAAATTAGATGCTAAAATTTGAATGGTTTGATTTGCTGGACAATTTACATACATTACACATTGTGAGATACTTCCAGATGGACAAGCAGTTCCACATGTTACTGCAACTGTAGCATTAGTATTAGATGTATTATTAATCCATAAATCCTGCGCCTTTAACTTACCTCCCCAACAAAAAGTTATCAATATTAAAATAAATAATACCTTGCTAAATAATAATGCCTTGCTAAATTTAGCAAAGGGTTGGGTGAATGTTAGGCTGTGCAGTTGTGTTACGCAAAGCAAATTTTTTGTGTTGGTCATTTTTGTTTAATTGTTTCTGAAGATTGCATAATTGGATAACAAATTTAGATAAATGCTTGAATGCTAAGCTAGTAAAAAATGTTAACAATTAGCTAATGTTAATATATTCTTAATTACAATGTGTTTATAAATTAGAATAAAATGAAATAAATAAAAATAAGTTTCATTTATATTTAAATACAAATCATCTTAACTTTGCTGCCAAATGAAAATATTACTACTAGGTAGCGGAGGAAGAGAACATGCAATTGCATATAAATTACAGCAAAGTCCATTATGCAAAGCTTTATTTATAGCACCAGGCAATGCAGGTACAAAAGAATGTGGTACTAATGTAGATTTAAACTTAAAAGATTTTGATGCTATCAAAGAATTTTGTCTTACGCAGGATATAAATATGATAGTAGTAGGGCCAGAAGAACCACTGGTGCTAGGCATTTTTAACTACTTTGCGTATGATGAAGCTACCAAACATATTATAGTAATTGGGCCAAGTAAAGAAGGTGCGCAGCTAGAAGGCAGCAAGGCTTATAGCAAGCATTTTATGCAACGTCACAAAATACCTACGGCAAATTATGCAGAATTTACTGCAGAAAATTTTGCAGATGGCATCGCATATTTACAAAATCACGCATTACCAATTGTACTTAAGGCCGATGGGTTAGCAGCAGGTAAAGGTGTAGTTATTTGCACAAGTATAAATGAGGCAGTTGAAGAATTTACACAAATGATTCAATCGCAAAAATTTGGCAGCGCAAGTGCAAAAGTAGTAGTAGAGCAATTTTTGGATGGCATTGAAATGAGTGTGTTTGTGCTTACAGATGGCAAAAACTATGTTTTGCTACCAAATGCAAAAGATTACAAACGAATTGGCGAAGGAGATACAGGCCTAAATACTGGAGGTATGGGCGCCATTAGCCCTGTGCCATTTGCAGATGAAGGATTTATGCAAAAAGTAATTGCCAGAATTATAGAACCTACTATCCATGGTTTGCATACCGAAAATATAGTGTACAAAGGATTTGTATTTATTGGCTTAATAAAAGTAAATAACGAACCTTATGTGATAGAATACAACTGCCGAATGGGAGATCCAGAAACAGAAGTAGTAATGCCAAGGTTAGACAACGATTTAGTAGAATTATTTTTACATACCCATAAAAACACATTGCATTTAGTAAATATTCAACATTCTCTTAAACATGCATGTACCACTGTATGTGTTAGTGGAGGCTACCCTGGCGCATATGAAAATGGATTCTCAATTTCTAATATTGATAAAATAAAAGATAGTAAAGTATATCATGCTGGCACAAAAGAAAGTAGCAACCAAATTGTAACCAACGGCGGCAGAGTATTAGCCATCACCTCTTTGGCAGAAACATTGCAAGATGCTATTGCCACAAGCAAAAAAAATGCCTCGGTAATTGAATACCAAGGCAAATATTTTAGAAACGATATTGGATTTGAATTCCAATAAAATTAATTATTTAGAAAATTGCGGGAAATCGTAAATTCTAATTGTAAGCTGCGCTCCAACATTTAAATTTTTTGTTGCGGGTCTTACATTATATGGATCTTTTTTTAAAGGACTATAATCTATATATTTAGCATATAAATTACCCCATTTATCATAATTTTCATCGGCAGGGTTAGCTGGAGGATTGGCTAATTTCTTTTTGATGTTTCCTGTATTTTCTACATTTGTAGCACTAACATCTGCACGAACTTGAAAAACAACCGCCAATTTGGGTGTTATCATATATTGTATACCTGGTGCTACAGAAAAACCAATATCCAATAAATTATAAATAGGTTCTTTTAAATCTATATTCGTATTAGTTGCTTTTGTATTTCTTAAGCCACTAGGCTCAAAATAATAATCACCAACCAAAGTATTTGCAGCATCATACACTTTTACTTCATCTTTAAAAGAACCCATCAATGCAATGTATGGGCCTAATGATGTAGTAACTTTAAATCTTTTTTCTGGATTATATCTATCGTAAGATCTGTATAGCAAGTTTAATGATAATTTAGCATAAGTTAAATTTGTAGAAGCTGCAATACGCAATTTTGCAAATGTATCTAACCCCGTATAGTCTTGCCCTGTTTGACATACACCTAATTGATATCCGATACCAAAATTATTGCTCTTGAAATTTATTTTTTCAAAACCTGCACCAAATCTAAATGTGGTGGCATAGTCCAATCTTTGATCCGCATCCAAATCATCTCTATTGGGCAGCATGCTTAAATTGTAAGCAGCATAAAAACCTTTCGCTTTTCCTTGTGCAAAAATAGAATTAGGTTGCAATGCCAATAAAAAAAGTAATACAACTGTAATTTTTTTAATCATAAAAATATCAAATTTTACATTAGCAATATTGCGTAAAACTGAACCTTGCAAATATTAGCCAACACACAAATATAAGCCGAAAAGTATAATTATCAAATTTCCTTTTCTTTTTCCATACAAATATTTGTAACTTGCTACATGATTAATTTAGAAATTGATTTGAGTACTAGCAATTGCCTTGTATTTGTGCAAGACGATTTGGAAACGCCTATCAATGATGAAATTAGTGATTATTTTTTACAGCAGTTATTAAAAGATTTAAATATTAAGGATCAAATAGAAAACTCTAATAATGGTAAACCCTATTTTACAGATAGTAATTTATTTTTAAATATTAGCCATAGTGCCAATATTTGGGTAGCTGTTATTTGTAAATATCCTGTAGGAATAGATGTAGAAATTATTCAAAATACAAAATTAATAAGCTCACTGGATCCAATACTTGGTGTGCAAAATTTAAATGATTGGTGCGCACAAGAAGCAATCATTAAATGCCTCGACTTAACCTTAGATGAAATGGTACATATTAAAGCGCTGCATACTCATCATGAATATCAATATTTATCTGCAGATATATACACCTACCCTATTCACAAACCAAACTGCTTTGTAGGATATGTAGCTTGCCAAATACCTAGATTGCAAATAGCAATTTATAATAATTATATAGGTAATCATTCTCTTACAGATTAATTCATACAATCCACAAAATGATTACATTTGCCTTTGCATGGCAAAAAAAACAACAACAATACCTACAATATTAGTAACAAATGACGATGGCATTACAGCTCCTGGTATTAAAGCATTGATAGAAGTAGCGCAACAATTTGGCAAAGTAATAGTAGTAGCCCCTGATAGCCCTCAAAGTGGCATGGGTCATGCTATTACAATTGGTAAACCTTTACGCTTGCATGAAGTGCATATTTATCCAGGTGTAGAAGCATATCAATGCAGCGGTACACCTGTAGATTGTGTAAAATTAGCTACCGATATTTTGTTTAAAGGTGGTCATCCTACTTTATGCATCAGTGGCATCAATCATGGTAGCAATGCAAGCATTAATGTAATATATAGTGGTACGATGAGTGCTGCCATGGAGGCTAGTATAGAAGGTATTCCATCTATAGGTTTTAGTTTGTTGAACTACGACTTTGATGCTGATTTTACAACTGCACAGTTTGTAGCTAAGCAGATAATAGAAAAATTATTAGGCCAAAAAACAATCCCACATTTATTGTACAATGTAAATATTCCAGATTTGCCAATTTCTCATTTAAAAGGCATAAAATATTGCAGACAAGCCAAAGCAAAATGGGATGAAAATTTTGTGGTACGCGATGACCCTCATAATAAAAAATATTATTGGCTAACAGGAGAATTTGTAAATTTGGACAAGGGGAAAGACACGGATATTTATGCATTAGAAAATGGTTATGCTAGCATTGTACCTGTGCAATACGATTTAACTGCATATAAAAACTTTGATAAACAAAAACAATTTTGGGATTCTAAACAAAAATCTAAATAATGAAGAATAATATTTTTACTGGAATATTTTTAAGTTTATTGGTAACTGTATTCGGGGCAGCATTGGTGTATGTATTAAAATACTCTCCCAATAATATGACAGTGCCAGAATTTATTGATGATGTAATACATAGCAATGCAAAAAAAAGTGCAGTATTATCTTTGGCTTTATTGGCAAATATTCCTTTAATTTATTTTAATCAGATGCGCAAACGCTTAAAAACAATTACAGGTATAGCTATAGTAATAGGCATTATGTGTTTGATTATCATTAATGCAAGATTTAATATTTTTTAATCGTTTGTAGCTAATGAAATATTACATCATTGCAGGCGAAGCAAGTGGCGATTTGCATGGAAGTAACTTAATTAAAGAAATTAAATTACTAGACAGCAATGCAATCATTAGAAGTTGGGGCGGCGATAAAATGCAAGCTGCTGGAGCTACTGTAGTGAAGCACATCAAAGACTTAGCTTTTATGGGTTTTGTAGAAGTGCTGTTGAATATAAAAACGATTATGCGCAATTTTAGTTTTTGTAAAAATGATATTGCTGCATTTGCACCAAATGTATTAGTATTAATAGACTATCCAGGATTTAATTTGCGCATGGCTAAATGGGCTAAGCAACAAGGAATAAAAGTTGTGTATTATATTTCTCCGCAAATATGGGCTTGGAAAGAAAACCGTGTACACGATATAAAAAAATATGTAGATAAAATGATTTGCATATTACCTTTCGAGCAAGCGTTTTATGCTAAATATGATATGTATGTAGATAATGTTGGGCACCCTTTAGTACAAGTAATAGAAGAATACAAAGCAGCAAATACACACATAAAAAAAGATAAAATAATTGCCTTGTTGCCAGGAAGCAGGTTGCAAGAAATTCAAAAAAAGTTACCTATACTTTTAAGTGTAGTAGAGTATTTTCCAGATTATAAATTTATAATTGCGCAAAGCCCTACCCTGGATGCTAATGTATATTTACCTTATATAAAAAATACCAATATACAATTAGTACAAAATGCCACTTACGATATTTTGTTATCTGCACATGCAGCATTGGTTACAAGTGGTACAGCTACTTTAGAAACTGCTTTATTTGGTGTACCACAAGTAGTTTGTTATAAAGGTAATTATCTATCATACCTTATTGGAAAGCAACTCATAAAAGTGCCATTTATCAGTTTGGTAAATTTAATTGCAGGTAAAAAAGTGGTAACAGAATTAATTCAAAGAGAATTAACCACAGAAAATCTGCAACAAGCATTAAGCAATATTTTGAATGGAAAAGAAAGAGAAGAAATGTTAAATAGCTATTTACAAATCCATGATTTATTGGGTAAAGAAAAGGCAAGTAAAAAAGCTGCAGAATTAATTTTAAAGGAATTAGCTTAGCGATATTTCCCCACGGATTTTTGCAGATAGAAATCGCGGATATTCGCAGATTTTTATTTCAGTTATTATTTGAAGAAGTTATTAATTTATTGGGTTTGAAGAGGGTTTTATTTTTGCCTAAATTTTAATGCCTTTTTATATATCTTACTATCATTACAATAATTGCAAACAAAAACATAAATATAGAGATTCTATTCATGCCATGCATTGCCTTTACAAAACTTGTATTAGGTGCATTTGGATCTTTCTTTGCTAAGTAAAAATATCTTAAAATTTGTTGCCACATAGTATATCTATTTTTGTAAAAGTAATAGATAACGAATAGATAATCTATAATTTTATGTTTAATAATTTCTATAAGGTATATGCAAACTGTAAGCAAAAGCATTATTTTTCTAATAATTTGTTTTACTTTAGAGCATTCTAAAAAATACAAAAAATGAATATTAAAAACAGATTAATCATTACTAGCTTTTTGCAATTTTTTATTTGGGGCGCATGGTTGATAACAATTGCTAACTATTGGTTTGGAAATAACCATGATCCTAAAATTTGGAGTGGTGCTAATTTTGGTGCTATCTTTTCTACGCTTGGCTTGTCATCTTTAATAATGCCCGCACTAGTTGGCATTGTTGCTGATAGATGGATTAACGCAGAAAAACTGTATGGTATTTTGCACATATTGAGCGGTATAGCTATTGCCTACATTCCGCAGGTAAATAATCCATCTACATTTTATTGGGTAATATTTGTAGCCATGTTATGTTATATGCCAACTATTTCTTTGTCTAATTCTGTGGCATATACCATTTTAAAAAATAACAAGGAAGATGTTGTAAAAGTATTTCCACCAATTAGAGTTTGGGGAACTGTTGGTTTTATAGCAGCTATGTGGTTGACTAATTTAAGTGGAAATAAAGCCAGTGCCAATATGTTTTATATATCTGCTTGTGCATCTTTTGTATTAGGCGCTTATGCTTTTACATTACCAAAATGCCCACCTACAAAATCTGTAGATGCTAATGCCAATTGGATAGAGCAATTAGGACTTTCGGCATTCAAATTATTTTCTAATTACAAAATGGCATTGTTTTTTATATTCTCTATGTTTTTAGGAGGTGCTTTGCAGTTAACCAATATGTATGGAGATATTTTTCTTTCAGATTTTGCCAACAATCCTATATATAAAGATTCAATTGTAGTAAAATACTCTACCATCATCATGTCTATTTCTCAAATTTCTGAAACACTTTTTATATTGGCAATTCCGTTTTTCTTAAAAAGATTTGGCATCAAGCAAGTAATGCTTATCTCTATGTTTGCATGGGTTTTGCGTTTTGGTTTATTTAGTTTTGGTAATCCTGCAGATAGTTTGTGGATGATTATTTTATCTGGTATTATTTATGGAATGGCTTTTGATTTTTTCAACATCTCCGGGTCTTTATTTATAGAAACACAAACAGATAGCAACATTAGAAGCAGTGCACAAGGCTTGTTTATGATGATGACGAATGGATTTGGTGCCTTCTTTGGTGCTAAAATTAGTGGCATTGTAATAGACAAATACTATACACACAACGATGCTAAAGATTGGCATTCAATATGGCTAGCATTTGCAGGTTATGCATTAATTATTACCATTGCTTTTTGGATATTATTCAAGCACAAACATAATACTGATGAAGTAAAGGGAATTGCACATTAATTGAAATTGTTTTTACAACTCAGGAGCTTAGTATCATAGAAAAACTTAGTTGTTAAACTATGTTCTTCCTATCTTTCTATGTATCTAAGTGGTTAAATCGAATTACTTAATGTTCAACTTTCAATTCTCAATTTAAAAAACTTATTTAATTTCCAACTCAAACGGCATTAGCATATTTACTTTATCCATATTGCTTCGCAAAGATTTCATTTTTTGATACAATTTATAATCTTCGCCTAGGGCTTGTTTTACAATTACTTCGTCAGTTTTTTTACCAATAAATTTATTAATCATTTCTTGCAAACCATCTTTTACTGCCGGGTAAAACACCACTTTATAGTCAGATAATTTAGCAATAGCAGCAGCACTTTGCAATGCTCTATCCATACCGCCAATGCCATCGACCAATTTCAATTCTTTACCACGTGCACCGCTGTATACATGTCCTTGTGCAATGCTATCCACAAATGCTTGATCTACTTTTCTTGCATCCATTACACGTTGTTTAAAAATGCCATAAATTCTATCTGTATTCATTTGCATATACGCCATTTCTTTATCTGTCATGGTTCTTGTAACATTCGGGAAATCGGCATGTGCATTTGTTTTTACTACATCAGTTGTTACACCAATATTATTTTTCATAAAGTTTTCAAAGTTTAGCATCATACCTACTACACCTATACTACCTGTAATGGTATTTGGTTGGGCAAAAATGCTATCGCCAGCGCAGCTTAAATAATAACCACCACTTGCAGCTACATCTCCCATACTAATAATGATTGGTTTTAACTTGCGCAATTGCATCAACTCTTGATACATATTTTCGCTAGCCAAAGCACTACCACCAGGGCTGTTGATGCGCAATACCACTGCTTTTACATCCTCTTGGTTAATTAGTTTTCTTATTTCGCATATCATAGGTTTTGCAGCTACTTGACCTTGCTGCCCTTCTCCATCTACAATTTCGCCATCGGCATATAATACAGCAATTTTGTTTTTACTACTTTTACTATCATACACCAAACCTGCATAATCGCTAATGGTCATAGCAGCTATTTTATCTTTTGCAGCAATGCCTAATTTTGTTTTTATTAAACTCAAAAACTCATTTTCATATTTAGTTCCATCTATCAAATGTTCTCTAACAGCATCGCTTGGTTTTTCTATTTTTAAATCATTTGCCAATGCACTAATATAGGCGGTATCCTTACCACTTTTCTTGGCTAACGCACTTACAAATTCTCCATAAAAATCTTTCAGCAAATCCCCAATTTGTTGTTTGTTTGGCTCACTAAATTTTTCTAAACGAAATGGTTCGCTAGCACCTTTAAACTTTCCACAATAAAATACAACTGGCTGAATATCTAATTTATCTAAAGCCTTTTTGTAGAAAGTACCTGTAGCTGCTAATCCTTTCAATTCTATTGCACCTATTGGATTAATAAAAATACTATCTGCTACACTGCTTAGGTAAAGCGTCTTTTGATCTGTATAATCGCCATAAGCATAAATAAATTTTTTGCTATTTTTAAAATCTTCTAAGCTCTTTTTTAAATCGTACAAGGTAGCCCACCCATTAAAAGTCATTCCCATTTTAATGTAAATTCCTTTTACCTTTTCATCTGTTTTAGCGTGTTCAATGGCTGCTTTTAAATCGTACAAACCATCTTGCCCTTCATTTACACCACCAAAATTAAATTCGTTATCGGCCGTTTGTTCTTTGATAGAATTACTAAGGTCTATCGTAAGAATACTATTTTTTTTCAGGCTAGGATTATCCGCACTTGCGCTGCTTGCACCTGCACCTACTAAAAAAATAAATCCAATAAATACAAATGCGATTAGAGCAAGTAAGGCTGCAAAGAAATATTTAAAAAAATTACTCATTATTTTTATTTTGTTTTGATAAATGCAAATGTAATTGTTAGTACTACTATCTTTGTTGCATTATTTATGAATAGGGTTTATTTAGGGATAGGTGGTAATATGGCAGATAGATTAGCTAATCTATCTGCTTGCTGCAATTGGATCGCTAAAGAAATAGGTACTATTATTGCCCAAAGTAAGATATACGAAACTAAGGCTTGGGGCAATACCAATCAAGCTAATTTTTACAATCAAGTAATAGCTGTAGAAACAAATTTGGAAGCAGATAAATTAGTGCATCACTGCTTACAAATAGAAACAAAAATGGGGAGAGTACGCCAAGATAAATGGGGCGCAAGAACGATAGATATAGATATTTTATTATTTGCCAATAAAATTATTCAACAAGAAAATTTACAAATTCCTCATCCTTATTTGCACCTTAGAAAATTTGTACTTGTGCCTTTGGCAGAAATTGCACCAAACCTTTTGCATCCGGAATTGCATCAAAACATGGTTGAATTATTGGAGGCTTGTGCAGATGATTTGGAAGTTCGAGAAATTGACAAGTAATTTTTGTTTTTATAAATTATAAACTTCAAGCATATTGTTACCTGAAAGTATGTGGAAATCTAAAATAGAAAATCCCCTAGCCTTGTAGTAATTTCGCATTTCAAATTTGGCGAGTGAAGTATCCATACATAACCATAGAAGGCAATATTGGCGCAGGTAAAACTACTTTATGTAATTTATTGGCTACTACTACAAATGCCAAAATGATATTGGAACAATTTGCGGACAATCCATTTTTACCAAAGTTTTATGAGGTGCCTGAAAAATATGCATTTCAGTTGGAATTAAGTTTTTTAGCAGAACGTTTTAAGCAATTAAAAGATTTATTAAACACAAAAGATTTATTTCAGCAAACTACAATAAGTGACTATTTATTTATTAAATGTAAACTATTTGCCAAAGTAAACCTTGCAGAAGATGAATATCGATTGTTTGAAACATTATTTGATATTATCTATGCAAATTTGCCTCAGCCAGATTTAATAATCTTTCTGCATTGTCCTATCAATAAGCTGCAGAGCAATATCAAGCATAGGGCAAGAGATTATGAACAAACCATTCCTGATGATTACTTGAGCAGCTTGCAAGATGCTTATTGGCAACTCATTAAAAATATTAATATTCCTACATTGGCGATAGATACAGAGCAAGTAGATTTTTTAAATAACCCTAAGGATTTCCAAAAATTGATGATGCTATTGAATAAGCAATGGGAAAATGGAGTGCATTACATCAACTTTGATGAAGTGGAATTGGCGTATGCTTTGTAGAGTAGACCACTGATTGGACTATATGAAATGGAATTTAACTGCTGTTTTTTTGATAGACAAATTTTCCAATATTAATTTGCTGTGCAAATGATTAGAACGCGAATTGGGCAGGATGATGCGGATTTTCGCTGAGGTTTAGAATTTAAAAAATGAAGGAACACTCAATAACTCTATTATTCTATTATTCAACAATTAAACAATTTAGTTATTTTATCATTCTTTGCCTACGCATGTTGTGCTTCGCTTGCCTGACTATGAGTGATAGCAGTTGCGGCAGCGGGGTTCGTATATGTCTAATTCGCCTAGTACTACTTGAGCATCACTAGCTGTTTTGCGATAACTATAATTGGCAATATCGCCACATTGCACACAAATAGCATGCAGTTTAGTAATATAATCTGCCTTAGCAAGTATGGCTGGCATTGGTCCAAAAGGATTGCATTTAAAATCCATATCTAGCCCAGCAACTATTACTCTAATGCCACGCATTGCCAATTGCTCTGCTACATTTGGCATTTCTGCATCAAAAAATTGTGCTTCATCTATACCTACTACATCTACATTTTGCGCAAGTAATAAAATATTTTGCGAATTTTCTACAGGCGTGCTTGGTATGCGAGTATCGTTATGACTTACCACTTCTTCTAAAGCGTATCTTATATCAATTACTGGTTTATAAATTTCTACTCTAAGGTTTGCAATTTTTGCGCGGCGCAGCCTTCGAATCAACTCTTCTGTTTTTCCGCTAAACATGCTTCCACACACTACTTCTATCCATCCTTGTTTTGCTTTTCGAATATTAGGTTCTATAAACATGTTTATTGTTGCTTACCATTTAATTGTTGAATAATTTACTGCATTGTTGAAAATTGCTTATTCATCGCAAATGCTTTTTACGCCTATTGCTTATAAACAAAATGATTTACTTTTGCAGGCATCAAAAATAAAACGCAAATTCTTTTTAACACAATAAACATATCAACAATGCGCAAAATATTCCTCACAACCTTTCTATTTAGTTTTTGTATAGCAGCTACCGCCAAAGAAGGCATGTGGCTTCCTTTTTTATTAGAAAAACTAAATGAAAAAGATATGCGCGGCATGGGTATGAAAATTACTGCCAAGGATTTGTATAACGAGCAAAAGAGCAGCTTAAAAGATGCTGTTTGCTTATTTGGTAGCGGATGCACTGGCGAAGTAATTAGCAATCAAGGCTTGGTGCTTACCAATCATCATTGTGGTTATGGCACTGTGCAAGGGCTTAGCAGCATGCAGCACGATTATTTGCAAAATGGATTTTGGGCTATGAATAATGCAGAAGAATTGCCTTGCCCTGGATTGAGTGTAACATTTATTGTAAAAATTGTAGATGTAACCAACGCTCTTACACAAAATTTATCGGATGATTTGCGCGATACCACTCGCCAAAAAGAAATTGCCAAAAGAATTAAAGAGTTAGAAACTGCTAATACCATTATCAAAGATGCTGTTGGTGCTAATATCAAAGGTTTTTTTAATGACAATAAATTTTATATGTTTATCACACAAAAATTTAATGATGTGCGCTTGGTAGGCTTTCCGCCAAATGGCATTGGTAAATTTGGTGGAGATACAGATAACTGGGCTTGGCCGCGCCACACTGGTGATTTTAGTGTGTTTCGTGTGTATGTAGATGCCAATAATAAATCTGCTACTTACAATAAAAATAATGTGCCTTACAAACCTAAAAAGTATTTTAAAATAAATATAGGCGGCGTGCAAGAAGGCGATTTTAGTATGGTGTATGGCTTCCCTGGCAGAACACAACAAAACCTAACTAGCGGTGGTGTAGATGAGGTGATGCATGTATTGGACCCCGCAAGAATTAAAATAAGAGAAGCGCGTTTGAACATTATGGACCAAGATATGCGTGCTAATAGAGAAACATTTATTAAATATGCAAGTAAGCAAGCAAGCATTGCTAACTATTATAAGAAGTGGCAAGGAGAATTATTGGGTTTACAAATTAATGATGGTGTAAATAAAAAATTGGCGCAAGAAGAAAAATTTGCTACTTGGGTAAATAAAAATAAATTCACCTATGACCTATATGGCAATGTTGTAAACGACATCAATGCTATTTATGTAAAACAAAAAGAGCAAGCTAAACTGAATGTATATTTAGAAGAAGCATTTGGTGGATGCGAAGCATTTCAGCAAAGTGGGAAATTAAATGATATTATTGCAACTTTAGAAAAAACAAAAAGTGTAGATTCTATCCTAAAATACAAAGCTATTTGGCAAGGATTTTATAAAAACTATAATGCAAGTACAGACAGAAAAATTAGCAGTAAATTATTAGATATTTTGTTTGCAGAATTTCCAAGCATCAAAGCAGATAGTATTGCTGATATTACAAAAATATTTAATGAAAGTATTGCGAGTAATGAAACTAAAATGCTAGCACTTTTTGACAATAAAAATATGGATGAAATTATTGCTACTATCAGAGCAGATAAAGGATTTCAATTGAATCAAGCATTAACAGCTGTGCAAAACAAAAACTTTGATAGCTTCAGAAAAAATCAATTTGATTTAATTGCATTGCATCATCAATACACACAAGCAAAAATAGCAATGAATGCAGGCCAAGCAATGTATCCAGATGCCAATAGCACTTTGCGAGTAAGCTATGGCAAGGTACAAGGTGCTGCACCTCGCGATGGTATGACTTACAAATGCTATACAACATTGGATGGAGCAATTGCAAAAGACAATATAGATATTGAAGAATTTCAGGTGCCAGAAAAATTAAAAACGCTTTGGCGCAATAAAGATTATGGTAGATATGCTATGCCAAATGGACAAATGCCATTGGCTTTTTTGGCTAGCAATCATACAACGGGTGGCAATAGCGGCAGCCCTGTATTGAATGCCTATGGAGAATTGGTAGGTACTAACTTTGATAGAATTTGGGAAGGAACTATGAGTGATATTTTATACGATATTAATTTGTGTAGAAACGTAACTTTAGATGTAAGATATACTTTATTTATTATTGATAAATTTGGTGGTGCCGGTTGGTTATTAAAAGAAATGGATATCATAGAGAAGAGAAAAAAGTAAAATATTATTTTAAAAAAAAGTATAGGCGTTGCAATGTTTTCTTATATCTAAGCATTAAATTATAAGTGGATATAAAAATATTGGCTTCTTAAAATATCTTCTTGCAAAGAACAAACCATTCAATGAAAAAAAAAGAACTCATTGTAGTAAGCCTACTAGCACTTGTAAATTTTACTTACATTTTAGATTTTATGATAATGATGCCGCTTGGCAACATTCTTATGCCTAAGTGGAATTTAAACACCGAGCAATTTGCAAATGTAGTTGCAGCCTACCCGATTACTGCATTCTTCAGTAGTTTTGCAGCTATTTTCTTTGCAGATAAATTTGATAGAAAATATTTATTGCTATTTGTATATGGTGCATTTTTGATTGCAACATTTTTTTGTGGGCAAGCTACAGGCTATCATAGCATGATGATAGCTAGAACATTTACAGGATTATTTGGTGGCGTAATTGGCGCGCAAGTATTAAGCATAGCAGGCGATTATGTACCTTACGAAAGACGTGGCAGAGCAATGGGAGTATTAATGAGTGGCTTTGCATTGGCAAGTGTGATAGGTGTGCCACTTAGTTTATTATTAGCCAACCATTTTGATTGGTATTTTCCATTTTACTTAATTGCTGGTTTAGGTACCGTATTATATATTGTTTTATGGAAAGTGTTACCAAATTTCAGGAGTCATTTAGCAACACCAATTAAACTAAAAGAAAGAGCACATAATTTTATTTCTATTTTTAGTAATAGAACACAGATAATTGCATTGACACTTGGTTCGTGCTTGATGATGGGACATTTTTTTATCATTCCATTAATCAATCCGTATTTGGTAAATAATGCACATGTAGATATTAAAGCTACACCTTTGGTTTATTTGTTTGGAGGTATTGCAACTATTATTGCATCCAATATTACAGGCAAATTAGCAGATAAGCATGGCAAGTTTAAAATATTTATTGTTGCTATTATTTTTTCTGTTCCATTTATTTTTATGGTAACTAATATGCCAGCTTGGCCATTGTGGTTGATACTATTAATATTTGCAATATGGTTTGCAGTTACTACAGCACGCAGCGTGCCTGCACAAGCTATGATTACACAAAGTGTAACTGCACATACGCGAGGTAGTTTTATGAGTTTTAATTCTTGCCTACAAAGTTTAGGAACAGGTATTGCAACTATTACATCAGGACATTTAACTTACAATGATACCAATGGTGTGATACATGGCTATCCGTATCTTGGATATATTAGCATTGCAGTAATATTACTTTGTGGTTATTTTGGAAAAATATTAAGCAATAGATTGGCTTTAGAAAAGTAACCCGTATTCAGCATTAGAAATGCTGAAACGATGTAAGTATTTGTAAATCAATTTTTCCACCAAGCTGTACGATTGACAGAAAAAAATATTTCTAACAAATACTAAATCAGGGTAATACAAACTAACGCGCTAGTATTTTCGTTTCTCAAATCCTATCGCGTAATTTGGTATAAAAAATGCCGAATAAATATTCGGCATTTTTAGTATAAATATTAAAAAATTATGCGGGCAATTCTTCCAAACTTTCTTTAATTATTACTAAGCATTCATCTATTTGCTCTTTAGTAATAGTAAGTGGTGGAGCGAATCTTATTTTATCTCCATGTGTAGGTTTGGCAAGTAATCCTTTTCCCATCATTAGCAAACATAATTCCCATGCAGCTTCTGGGTTTGCATGATGAATTACGATAGCATTCAGCAAGCCTTTACCGCGCACCAATTGAATAGTTGGATGATTCAATTCTCTCAATGATTTTCTGAAATATTCTCCTAATATTTCTGCATGATCAGATAGATTTTCATTGCGTAATACTTCTAAAGCTACAGTTGCTACTTTACAAGCCAATGGATTGCCACCATAAGTACTACCATGTTCTCCTGGTTTGATGTTTAGCATAATATCATCATTACACAATACAGCACTTACAGGCATTGTACCACCACTTAATGCTTTACCCAATACCAAAATATCTGGCTTCACATTTTCGTGATCACAAGCCAGCATTTTGCCAGTACGCGCCAAACCAGTTTGTATTTCATCTGCTATCATTAGCACATTATACTTTGTACAAAGATTTCTAACTTTAGTAAGATAGCCTTCATCTGGCACCACCACACCTGCTTCGCCTTGGATAGGCTCAAACATAAAGGCAGCTATATTTTTATTTTGAAAAATAGCTTCTAAAGATGCAATATTATTATAAGGTACAGAAATAAAACCTGGTGTATACGGACCAAATCTAGCAAAGCTACTTGGGTCTTGGCTTGAAGAAATTGCACTTATAGTTCTTCCCCAAAAATTACCTTCTGCAAATACAATTACCGCTTCGTTATCTGCAATACCTTTTATATCATAACCCCATCTGCGCGCCAATTTTACAGCAGTTTCTCCAGCTTCTACACCTGTATTCATGGTCAATACTTTATCATAGCCAAAAAATGCTGTAATGTACTTTGTATAATCGCTTAAATTTTTATTATGAAAAGCACGTGAGGTAAGCGTTAAAGTTTGTGCTTGTTCTATTAATGCAGCAATAATTTTTGGATGACAATGCCCTTGATTTACGGCGCTATATGCACTTAAAAAATCAAAATATTGTTTACCATCTACATCATACATAAATACACCTTTGGCACGCTCTATTACTACCGGCAATGGATGATAATTATGTGCACCGTATTTTTCTTCTTGGGTAATATAATGCTGGGACAATTCACTAATTTGAACAGGATGTAATACTTCACTCATAACAGCAAATTTATAAAAATCCCTTTAAGAAGCTACCAAATCGTACTTACTTAACTTATCAATTTCTAATATTGTAGCAATTCCATCTTCGCTACGTTGGAACACTTGAATAAATTTGGCATTTCCAACCAAATCGGCAGCAGCAATAGTAGTTCTTTGCAGCACTCTCTAGCAGCACCATTGCCAGTATTGGTATCAAAGCTAGTTAATATTTTTCCTCGGCATTTTGCCATGCTACCATGTATTTCTATTTTTTATTATTTTTTAGGAGTATTGCCTATGAAGTATTTAATTTGTAAATATAAATGAGTATTGCCCCATTGCATATTTTTTTCATAGCTAGTTGGTTGCCTAGTAGACACGATGCATTCGAAGGCGATTTTATATTGCGTCATGCACAAGCAATTGCTACCATGCATAAAGTAAGTGTTGCATATGTTATAGAAAGCGATATTGCTCAAAACACTCATGAAATATGGGAAACAGAAGAGCAAGGAAATATCATTATCCATAGAATTTACATTCATCCAAAATACAATTCTATATTTAAAAAACAACGCTATTACCAAACAATAGAAAAATTATTTTTGCATTGTAATCAGCAAAATAAAGTAGACATTATTCATGCAAATATCCATTGGCGCGCAGGATATGCTGCATACCGGCTATTTAAAAAATATCAAACGCCTTATGTAATTAGCGAACACAGTGGATATTTTAATACGGAATATTATAAACAACATACGGTTAATAATTACTCATTTCTTAAAAAATATTATGTGCGACAAAGTTTGGTACATGCAAATATGTGTATGCCGGTTTCAGCATATTTAGCTACTTGGATGAAGAAATTTGATCCTAAAATAAAAACCACCGTAGTAAGTAATGTAGTGGATACTTCTCAATTTTATTTTGAAAAAATAAACACAGATAGTCCATTTATTTTTTTACATGCCAGCATGAATTGGCCAGAAAAAAATGTTTTAAAAATTGTAGAAGCTGCAAAATTATTAGCAGAAGAAAATAATAACTTTCAATTGCATCTGCATATTCCCTTCTCAGCGTCAATTCATCATTACATCACTCAATATCATTTAGAAAATATTGTTTTGCAAAAAGGCTTGGTTCCTCATACACATATGCCGTCTGTAATACAAGCTGCAAATGCAACAATTTTATATAGTGATATGGAAACGCAAGGCTGCATCGTAATAGAAAGTTTGTGTTGCGGCAGACCAATGATAGTAAGCAATGCACCTGTTTTTCCAGAAATGGTAAATGATACAAATGGATTAATTTGTGGTAGCACCGCAAGTAATGATTTGAAAAATGCTATGTTTCAAATGATGCAAAATTATTCCATCTTTCAACAAGAATTATTAGCTGCAGAAGCCGCTAGTAAATATGGTTTTGAAGCAATTGCAAAACTGTTTAGTAATGTATATTCTAATGTTTTACAACTTAGGAACTTAGATGCATAGGTAATCTTAGTTTACTTTTTTAGATTTTTCAGCATATCACCTGTCATTTTATCTAAGTCGTATGCTGCTTTCCAATTCCAATCTTTTTGCGCAACTGCATCATCTATGCTTTGTGGCCAAGAGTTGGCAATGGCCTGCCTGAAATCTGGTGCATAATCAATAGTAAAATCTGGGATATGTTTTTGAATACTTGCAATAATTTCTTTAGGGCTAAAACTCATACCACTTAAGTTGTAGCCCATTCTTGTACTCAATTTATCTGCGCTAGCCTCCATCAATTCTATTGTACCGCGAATTGCATCTGGCATATATAACATTGGCAAATAGGTATCTTCTGCAAGGAAGCAGGTATATTTTTTATCGGCTAATGCTTTGTAATAAATATCTACAGCATAGTCTGTAGTGCCGCCTCCAGGAAGGCTTTTATAACTAATTAAACCTGGATAGCGAATGCTGCGTACATCTATTTTATATTTATCAAAATAATATTGGCACCATTGTTCGCCAGCATACTTGCTAATGCCATATACTGTTGTAGGCTCTATAATTGTTTTTTGCGGCGTATTTTGTTTTGGTGTAGTTGGTCCAAAAACTGCAATAGAACTTGGCCAATAAATTTTTTTTAATTTCTTTTCTCTTGCAATTTCTAGCAACAACAAAACGCTATTCATATTTATTCCCCAAGCCCAATTTGGTCTCATTTCGCCGGTGGCACTAAGTATTGCAGCTAAATGATAAATTTGTGTAATACCATATTTTTTAATTACTTCTACTATCTGCCTTTTTTTCATGGCATCTATTTTTTCGTATGGGCCTTTGTCTTTTAATAATGGATGAGGTTCGTCTTTTAAATCGCTAGCCACTACATGTGCATCGCCATAAATTTTTCTTAATGCTGTGGTAAGTTCCACGCCTATTTGTCCTCCTGCTCCTATTATTAAAATATTTTCTTGACTCATATTTCTATACTTCCGTAGTGATGAAGGGTAAATTTAATATTAAAAAAACAATGTAATTACTTTTACGATAATAATTTAAATCGTGTTTTAGTTTACTTACCTTTGCCAAAATTAATAAAATGGAATTTTTAAAAGACTTATTTGGCCAGCAATACAATAGCAATTCATTTTTTTTATTGGCAGGACCATGTGTGGTAGAAAATGAAAAAAACATCATGCAAACTGCAGCAACTTTACAAAATATTTGTAGCCAGTTAAAAATTCCGTTGGTATTTAAAAGTAGTTATAAAAAAGCAAATCGCACTAGCAAATCGTCTTTTACAGGCATTGGCAATATAGAAGCTTTGCAAATTTTGCATAAAGTAAAAACAACTTTTGGCATTCCATTGGTTACAGATATTCATACCAACGAAGATGCTGCTTTGGCTGCAGAATACGTAGATGTATTGCAGATTCCAGCATTCTTAAGTAGACAAACAGATTTACTAGTAGCAGCTGCACAAACAGGTAAAATTATCAATATTAAAAAAGGGCAATTTTTAAATGCAGAAAGCATGCAGCATGCAGCAAAAAAAGTATGTGATAGCGGCAATACAAAAATTATGCTAACAGAAAGAGGTAATTCTTTTGGCTACAACGATTTGATTGTAGATTTTAGAAATATTCCAATCATGCAGCAAAGTGGTTATCCAGTAGTGATGGATTGTACACATGCAGTGCAACAGCCCAACCAAAGTAGTGGCATTACTGGCGGCACTCCGCAATATGTATCTACAATGGCTAAGTGTGCTATTGCAACTGGTGCTAATGGTTTGTTTATAGAAACGCATCCCACACCAGCGGAGGCTTTAAGCGATGGTGCCAATATGCTACCATTAAATGAAATGCAAGGTTTATTAGAGCAATTAGTGCGTATTAAGCAAGCAATCATTTAGATTCTAGTCTTCTTTTTCTTTTGCCAATCTATCCAATTCTTTTAGCAAAATTGGTATACTAAAGCTAGCATGTATATATTCAATTTTTAAGTATGCTTCTTGCAACAGCATGCCAATAGCAGTATTATACAGTAGATTTTACTATCACCTGTAAGCAATTCTACTTTATATTTTTTGTTTTGCATAAAGTTTATTTTAGCCATAACAATTACAGGTGTTTTTTGATTTATTTAGTCATATAAATACTTGAATATTAAATTATTGAAAAATGAAATAAAAGTTAATCATGATATATTATTAATTGTAATATGTTGTATTTAGTAATAACATAAAAAAAGAGCATACAAATCATTGCATGCTCTTTTTACTATAAAAATTTGTAAGAATTAAATTTCATTTACATCACCACCAACTGGCCCTTGCGGAGCTGGTCTTGGACCGCGCTCTGGTCTTGGTCCGCGGTTATTATCGCGTGTTCCTCTATCTTCGCGTGGGGCTCTTTCTTCGCGCTCTACATAACCTTCTGGCTTAGGTAATAATACTTTTGCACTTAGTTTAAACTTACCTGTTTTAGGGTCTGTACCTACTAATTTTACATTTATTTTATCGCCTTCGTTTAATACGCCTTCTAAAGTTTCTAAACGCTTGTAGCTTACTTCGCTAATGTGTAATAAACCTTGCTTGCCTGGTAAAAATTCTACGAATGCACCATAAGGCATAATGCTTTTTACAACTGCTTCATACTCTTCGCCAACCTCTGGAACCATTACAATTCCTTTAATGCGAGCTACAGCAGCAGCCATTCCATCGCCATTGGTACTAAATATTTTAATAACACCAGTATTGCCTACTTCTTCTATATTGATAGTAGTACCAGTTTCGCGTTGCATTTCTTGAATAATTTTACCACCTGGCCCAATTACTGCACCAATAAACTCTTTATCAATAATCATTTGATGAATTCGCGGAGTTTGTGGTTTGTAGTCTGCACGATGTGCAGGCATACACGCATACATAGCATCTAAAATGTGCAAGCGGCCTTGGCGAGCTTGCTCCATAGCTGCGCGCATTACATCCATGCTTAAGCCATCTACTTTAATATCCATTTGAATACCGCAAATACCATCGCGAGTACCAGTTACTTTAAAGTCCATGTCTCCCAAATGATCCTCATCGCCAAGAATATCTGTTAATACGCACCATTTTTTATCGCTAGTACGGCTAATTAAGCCCATTGCTACACCACTTACATGTTTTTCCATTGGCACACCAGCATCCATCATTGCTAAGCTACCTGCACAAACTGTTGCCATACTACTACTACCATTACTTTCCAAAATATCAGAAATAATACGCATTGTGTATGGGAACTTATCGCTACTTGGCAACATTTGCTTTAAGCTACGTAATGCAAGGTTACCATGTCCTACCTCGCGGCGGCCAGGTCCACGCATTGGTTTTGTTTCGCCAGTGCTGAATGGTGGAAAGTTGTAGTGTAAATAAAAATTTTGGTATTTGCTTTCTGCAGCGCTTTCTACAAGCAACTCATCATCAGGCGTACCTAATGTAACAGTGCTTAAAGATTGTGTTTCGCCACGAGTAAATAATGATGAACCATGAGGGCTAGGTAAGTAATCTACTTCCATAGCTAATGGTCTTACTGTTTCGTAGCTTCTGCCGTCTAAACGCACTTTGTCGTCTAACATCATGTTACGAATCACTTCTTTTTCTAATTTATGAAAGTAATCGCCTACCAAAGCTAAATCTTCTGCTGGCAAATCTTCTATAGCTTCGAAGTGTGCTTTTACTTCTTTGCTTAATGCTTTAAAAGCAGCAGAGCGCTCATGCTTCGCACTTGCAGCTTTTGCAATTTCGTAAATTTTATCTTTAGCTAATTCTGTAATTTTATTTTTAATTTCTTCGTTGGCATAAGGTGCAGCTACTTCGCGTTTTGCTGGGCTACCCACCATTTCCCACAATTCTTTTTGGGCTTGAATTTGTGTATTAATTGCAACATGTGCTTTTTCAATAGCATCAATCACTTCAGACTCTTGGCATTGTTTTGCTTCGCCTTCTACCATCATGATGTTCTTTTCGGTAGCTGCAATAATAAAGTCCATTTCTGCATTTTCCATCTCTTGACGAGTAGGATTAATTTTGAACTCGCCATTGATTTTTGCAATACGCACCTCGCTTATCATTTCTTGCATTGGCACATCGCTTACTGCAATTGCAGCACTTGCAGCTAGGCAAGCATAAGCATCTGGCAAAATTGTTTCGTCGCTACTAACAAGTGAAATCAATACTTGAACATCGCAAGTGTAATTATCTGGAAATAAAGGTCTTAGCGCTCTATCTATCAATCTAGAAATTAATATTTCTGGGTCGCTAATTCTGCCTTCTCTTTTAAAGAAAGATCCTGGAATTCTACCAGCACTAGAGAATTTTTCTTGGTAATCTACTGATAATGGGAAAAAGTTTGTGCCTGGTCTTGGTTCTTTTGCAGCCACAACTGTAGCCAATAAAACCATTTTACCAACTTTTACAATACAAGCACCATCTGCTTGGCGGGCTAGCTTACCAGTTTCTATAGTAACAGTTAAGCCATTGGCATCTGTAAAAGATTTTATTTTATGATTTGTAAACATAATATTAAGTTTTAAAAAATTGTTATGCACTTGAAGTTACTCCACAAATTTCTATGGAACAATAGAAAATGGAATTACTACAAGTGCTGATAAAAAAACATTCCCAACCTAAAAAAGTTGGGAATGGAATTATAAATGTTGATTATTTACGTAAACCTAAGGTCTCGATTAATTTACGATAACCAGTTAAGTTTGTTTTAGCTAAATAAGCTAATAAACGCTTTCTGCGACCTACCATGATCATCAAGCCACGCTGACTATTTACATCGTGTTTGTTTGTTTTTAAGTGGCCAGAAATATGATTAATTCTTTCTGTAAGCATTGCTACTTGCGCTTCTGTAGAACCTGTGTTTGTTTCTTTACCGCCAAAGGTTTTGAAAATTTCTTTTTTTCTTTCGATTGTTAAATTTGACATCTTATTATTTTTTGTTAAGGGGCATCCAATTTTTAAGTCTGCAAAGATAGCAAAAAGCTTTGATTATCCAAAGATTATCCACACATTCCTTCGCATATTTTAAAAAATAATGTTATTGCTTCATTAATTTTTCTACATAGCGCAATCCTTCTTTGCTTCTAAGCATTACAGAATATACTCCACTAGGCAAATTGCTGATATCAATATTTTGTTTTGCGCCAATATTTTGTTGATGAGCAACCGTCATACCTACAGCATTGAAAATGGTTAATTCTAATATTTGACCACTTGTATTATTCAATTGTATGAATCCTGTAGCTGGGTTTGGTGAAATAGCAACTTGGTTTAATAAGCTTGTGTTATTCATGCTTGTAGGGCAGTTAAATATTACTACAGCTTGGCATGCTGTATCTGCGCACATTCCATTACTATCTGCTATTACTAAACATACATTGTATGTACCATTACTAGTGTAATTTGCTGTAATTGTGTTGCCGTTTAATGGTAAATATTGTCCATTACCTAACACCCAAACCCCAGTATTATAGCTACCTGTACTTGTATTAGAAAGCGCAACGGCACACATTTGTACTGTACTAATAAATGATGCATTGCAAACTGTATTTGGATTGTTTACCGTAACTATTTGGCAGAAACTATCTATGCAATTGTTATTAGAAATAATAACTAAACAAACTGTGTATACACCAGGAGAGTTGTAAGTATGAATAGGATTTGTTTGTGTGCTTGTAAAACCATCTCCAAAGTACCAAGCACTAGTATATGTTGCACCACCAGATACTGTAGATAAGTTGTAAAACATAGCTGTTAACCCAGATACTGAATCAATAAATGCAGCATTACAAGTGCCACTAGAGCTACCTCCAACTGTAATAGTTTGACAAATACTATCTGTGCAAATTCCTGCAGATGAACTATCTACAATATAAAGACAAACCGAATAAATACCATTATTAGCATAAGTATGAATTGGGTTAGTGCTACCTGATATGCCACCATCTCCAAAGCTCCAATAGCTAGAAAAAGTAGAATTTGATGCGCTAGATGTATTGGTAAAATAAACAACTTGACCAGCACTAGAAACAGTAAATGCTGCATTGCATGGAGAAGCGTTCGGGCAATTGACATACAATTGGCCCAAAGCAGATGTATCTGTGCATGGAGAACCATTCACCATCCAAGTAACTACCACAAATGGATAGTAAACACCAGTACCAGTATAGGTATGGGTTACAGTTTGGTTTAAATTAATCGCAGAAGTACCATCACCAAAATACCAAACAGCATTTGTGTAGCCTGCAGCACTTGTATTGACAAATACACCTAGACAAGCTGATGAAGTGTAGGTCATGGCGGCATTACAGCTAGATGTGTTTCCTGCTACAACTATTGTTTGGCAAATAGAATCATAACAAATACCAGCGCTAGAGCTATCTTGCATATACAAACAAACCGCATAAGTTCCTGGGTTTGCATAAGTATGCAGAGGGTTAATGGATGTAGATGTATTACCATCACCAAAAGACCAATAACTTGTAAAAGAATTAGAACTTGAAGTAGATTGATTAGTAAAATAGCATGCCCCGTTTATAAAAGTATCTGTAAATGCAGCATTACAACCTGCACCACTACCACATGCAATATAGAGTTGCCCTATATAACTTGTATCTACACAAGTATTGGCACCAGTGCCATAAGTAATTACTAAAAAAGGATAATACACCGCAGTACCAGTATAGTTGTGCGAAACTGTTTGATTTAAATTAGTGGCAGAAGTACCATCACCAAAATACCAAACAGCATTTGTGTAGCCAGCAGCACTTGTATTGACAAATACGCCTAGACAACCCGATGAAGTGTAGGTCATAGCGGCATTACAGCTAGACGTGCTTCCTGCTACAACTATTGTTTGGCAAGTAGAATCATAACAAATACCAGCGCTAGAACTATCTTGCATATACAAACAAACCATATAAGTTCCTGGGTTTGCATAAGTATGCAGAGGGTTAAAGGATGTAGATGTATTACCATCACCAAAAGACCAATAATTAAAAAATGAGGATGAACTAGCAGTAGATTGGTTGATAAAATAAACTGAGTTGGTACTAGCTAAATTAGAATCTGTAAATGCTGCATTGCATGCAGTAGCGCCACCTGCAATAGTAATTGTACTGCAAAAAGTATCTGTGCAGCTAGGATTAACATTACTTGCAATTAAACAAGCGGTATAAGTACCAGGCGCATAAGTATGTGTAGTAGATTGACCAATACCCGTATTGCCATCGCCAAAAATCCAAGAATAAGTAGTTGCAGAATTACTACCTGTCATTATTCCACCAAAAGCAACTGTATTTCCTGAACTAGAATACGAATAGGAAGCATTGCAACCTAGGGCTTGATTAATCGATATTGAATCACAAATAGTTGTACTACAACCATTATAGGTAACAATACAACACAAATAATAGGTGCCATTAGCAGAAAAAGTAACTGTAGGATTGCTAATAGAAGTACTACTAAATGTAGCCCCTACTGCAGGAACCCAACTGTAGGTATACGTATTAGTACTAGGAAATACAGCAGTATATAACTGAGCAGATGCACCTGAGGTAAGTGTATGCGTAACTGTACCTTGAAATGGACATGCCTTGGCTACAAAACTATAAGCAATCATTGCAAGTAGTGTAATAATTCTTTTCATACTTTTTATTTTGGTTTGGTGGTTGTTATGGAAAAAACGAAGTCCAGCCCACAATTATTGATAGACTATGTTTTATTTATACGAAATGTAATTTTATTTTTCTCCTAAGAAACTATATTGGTAATCGTTTACTGGCACATAGGTTTCCTTAATGGTTCTTGCACTCAACCATCTATACAAATTCAATTGGCTTCCTGCTTTATCGTTTGTACCACTTGCTCTTGCACCTCCAAATGGTTGTTGCCCAACTACTGCACCAGTTGGCTTATCGTTGATATAAAAATTACCTGCAGCATTAGTCAGTAGTTTAGTGGCTTGCTCTATAGCATATTTGTCTTGGCTAAATATAGCTCCAGTTAATGCATAAGGACTTGTGCTATCTACCAACTTGCAAGTTTTAGTCCATTCATCTGCAGGATAAGTATAAATAGTTAATACTGGTCCAAAAATTTCTTCGCACATGGTGCGATACATTGGGTCTTTTGCTTCTATAATTGTAGGTTCTACAAAGTAACCTTTGCTTTTATCGCAATTGCCACCAACTAGTATTTTTACACCCTTATCTTTCTTCGCTCTTTCTATATAAGCTGCTATATTATTAAAACTTTTTTCGTCTATTACTGCATTTACAAAATTGGTAAAATCTTCTGTAGTGCCCATTTTAATAGTTGCTAATGCAGCCACTAATTTGGTTTTAATTTCCTTTGCTAAATTATCTGGAATATAAGCACGGCTTAAAGCACTACATTTTTGTCCTTGATACTCAAACGCGCCACGTACCATTGCAGCTATTACTTCATCTACCATTGCAGAATTGTGCACTACCATAAAATCTTTACCACCAGTTTCGCCTACAATTCTTGGATAAGATTTGTATAAGCCCATATTGCTACCAATGGTTTTCCACATATGGTTGAATACACCTGTACTTCCTGTAAAATGCACACCTGCAAAATCTGGATGACTAAAACACACTTCGCCGATAGTTGGGCCATCTACAAATACTAAATTAATAACACCATCTGGCAAACCAGCTTCCTTTAATATTTTCATGATTACATTAGCACTATAGGCCTGTGTGTTGGCGCATTTCCAAACTACTACATTGCCACACATTGCAGCACTTGTAGGCAAATTACCTGCAATGGCTGTAAAATTAAATGGTGTAACGGCAAGTACAAATCCTTCTAAAGCGCGATACTCTACTCTATTGTACATACCTGGACCACTAATTGGTTGTTGCTTGTAAATATCACTTAAAAAGTGAACATTAAATCTTAAAAAATCTATCAATTCGCAAGCACTATCTATTTCTGCTTGGAAGCAATTTTTACTTTGGCCTAGCATTGTTGCAGCATTCATTTCCCAACGATATTTGCCAGCCAATAAATCTGCAGCACGCAAAAATATAGTAGCACGATGCTCCCAACTCATGGCACTCCATTTATCGCGAGCTTTCAAGGCTGCTTTAATAGCATCTTTTACATGGGCAGCTGTACCTGTATGAAACTGACCAAGTTTATGTTTAATTTCATGAGGAGGATGTATTGCAGACGTATTGCCAGTGCGCACTTCTTTATCGCCAATGTACATAGGGATATCTACCGTTTTTGCTTTAGCTTCTGCTAATGCAGCCTTCAATGATTTTTTTTCGGCACTGCCAGGTGCATAGCCCAATACAGGTTCGTTGGTTGGTTGTGGAAAATAAAAATAACCGTTGCTCATGATTTTGAATTTATATTTAAATTATAGTTGGCAAAGGTAATCAATTAGGTTATTCCTAAAGAAGGGAATTCTGTAATTTTTGTTAGAGAAAAAATTATTAAATAATAGTGACAACTTCTAAAAAATGCAATTATTTACATTAAATAACAATTGTATACAACCTGTGCATATTAACAATTTAGGCAAAAATTAGTATTGACAATCTCTAAATTAACCGTATTTTTATACAAAATTAAAAACATGATATTTAATAGATCCTATCAATTTAAAAGTAGTAAAAGCATTACAGCTTTGAAAGAATGTTTGGTACAAAAACACCTTAAAATACGTAATTTTGATTTTGAGTCAATTGAATTGAACAATGTTATTAAAATAATTCCGCACGCCGAAAATACAGACCAAGTAACTACATTACCTATTACCAATGTTACGCTGAAAGAAAAAAATAATAAAACCATAGTAAATGTAGAAACTCACCCAAGACGCATAGATGCAGGTGGGCCATATTTACTTATTGTATTGTGCTTAGCTATATTTTTTGCAGGTTTTTGTATTGGTTTGTATGGTGGACCAGATCAAACCATGACAAGCAAAATCATGGTTGGTATGGGCTTGGGTGTATTTATTTTATTTTGGATAAAAATGGAGTTGGGCTACTTTGACTATGTAAGAAAAATAAAAAGTTGGGTGCATGGGCAGATATAGTATTTGTTTTTTTAATTTGCAACATTGAAATATTATAATATGCAGGAGAGAATAAAATTGAAATGTAGATAAAATAACTGTTCTTTATTTACCAAATAACCTAGAAAAAATCTAATATTTTTGAATGTAAATTGCTCTAATTGCTACTATTCGTTAATAAGCCACTAAAAAACCATCAAATTTCCATTAATTTTCTACCAAATAAAACGATTTATCAACACATTTACTTATCTTCGCGCTCCGAAAAATAGTATTTGATATGAATAAGAGTCGTGCGTTTGAAATACACCACGTAGGCCTTGCGCCAGGTCTTCATTCCTTCGAATATCATTTAGAGGATAGCTTCTTTGAACAGTTTGCAGAAACTCCTTTTACCAATGCTAAATTGGATGTGAGTTTAGAACTAGATAAAAAAACATCATTGTTTATTTTAAATTTTAGCATCAATGGCACAGTACAAACACTTTGCGATAGATGTGGCGATGAATTTGAATTGAAAGTGTGGGATGAATTTGAACTAGTGGCTAAATTGACAGACCCAGAAAAAGTAGAAGAGTTGAATGAAGATGATAACGAAGTAGTTTATTTTTCGCGCACAGATAATAGTATAAATATTAGTACATTATTATATGAGCAAGTAATATTAAGCCTTCCAATGCAAATCATTCATCCTGATGATACCAATGGCAAAAGCACTTGTAATGCTAAAGCTATTCAATTATTAGAAGCCCTGCAAACCAAAACAGAAGAAGCCAAGCAAGAACAAAATAATACTAACCGTTCCTTACAAGAACAACTGAAAAAATTAAAAATTAAATAAAATGCCAAATCCGAAACGCAGACATTCTAGCCAACGTGGTGCTAAACGTCGTACACATTACAAAGCACAATTACAAACTTTAAGTACAGATAAAACAACTGGCGAAACTCATTTACGTCACCGTGCTCATTGGGTAGAAAATTCTTTATTCTATAAAGGAAGAGTAGTTTTAACGAAAGCTGTAAAAGAAGTAGAAACTGCACCTGAAGATGATAGCGCAGACGCTTAATTTTTAGGTAACAATTTATACTAAACAATATTAAAATTTCATTTCTTAGCAATAGGGAATGAAATTTTCTATTATATAAAGTCAGCAATTGTAGAATTAATTATAGCCTAAATAAAGCTAAATTAATATAATTGGTGACATAGCATGCACTACAATTTGTATATTGCATGGCAATTCTAATGATTAAATAAAATATTAGCAATGATGAAAATAGGTTTGGATGCTATGGGTGGCGATTATGCACCAATAGAAGCTTGCAAAGGAATTAAAGCATATTTAGCAGACCCAAATACAACTGCAGATGCAATTGTGTATGCGATAGGTGTGCAAGAGCAGCTAGAACCATTGCTTGCTGATGTACCCAAAGATAGATGCGTAATTGTGCATGCACCAGATGTGGTAGGTATGCATGAGCATCCAACAAAAGCATTAAAAGAAAAACCAAATAGCAGCATCAACCTTGGCTTTTATTTATTGGCCAAAGGAGATATTGACGCATTTATAAGTGCCGGCAATACAGGTATGATGCTTGTAGGTGCTGCACATATCATAAAAACTATTGAAGGTGTAATGCGACCAAGCATTCCAACCCTAGTGCCTTACCAAGATGGCAGATTTGGCTTATTGCTAGATGTGGGTATTAATGCTGATTGCAAACCTGAAAACCTAGAGCAATTTGCTGTGTTAGGTAGCAACTATGCAGAGCATGTATTGAAAATAGAAAATCCTAAAATAGGATTATTAAACATTGGCGAAGAAGAAGGTAAAGGCAATTTATTGGCTAAAAGTACTTTTCCATTGCTGAAAGACAATCCATTTATTAATTTTATTGGCAATATGGAAGGCAGAGATTTATTGGTAGGCAAAGCAGATGTAATTGTTTGCGATGGATTTACTGGTAATATTATGCTGAAGCTTTGCGAAAGTATTTATCAAATTTTTCATGAAGAAAGAAAAGTGCAAGACGAATACTTAAACCATTTTAATTACGAAGCTTATGGTGGTACTCCAGTATTGGGTGTCAACAAAACTGTAATTGTTGGGCATGGCATTAGCAACGAAAATGCATTCTGCAAAATGCTGCAACAAGGCTATAATATTGCAAGCAGTAATTTGTTGGAAAAACTAAAAGGTAAATTTGCAATAGCATAATTTACTTTACAATAATTATTTCTACGCGTCTATTCATGCTAGCTTCAAAGCTAGTTAGTTCATACGGATATATTTTTTCGGTGGCAGCTTTGCCAAAATATTTCATTCGGCTTTTATCAATGCCAGCATCCGCAAGCCTATCATAAATTTCTTTGGCGCGCATCTCGCTAAGGTTTTGTGTGCCAACATCTATATCCATTGCATCGCCTGCATACGGATTTACGCAGCAAATATGCCCAACTATTAAAAATTGTATTTCTGGATTTTCTTTAATTTTGGCTAGTAGCTGCAAGAAAGCTTCTTCGCCAAGTGCTGTTAAATGATGCCTTTGTCCTTCGAAGGTTAGGTTGGGTAAAAATATTTTTTCGCCTTGCTGAAATGTAGCGTATTTAATATCTATTGGCTGCTCTACTTTTTTAGGAACAGCTTTCTCAACAGGTTTAGGTTCAGGTTTTTGTTTGGCAATTGCTTTCTTTTCTGGTTTTAGTTTTTCTACTTTTGGAATAATTGGCTTTTCTATTTTTGGCACTTCGTTTACATACACTTCTACCCTTCTGTTGCGCAATCGATTATCTTCTGTGCTATTGTCATTTATATTTTGTTGTTCTCCAAAGCCTTTCATTATTTTTATTTGCTTGGCTTTAATACCATTGTGCAGCAGCATACTTTTTACTGCTTGCACTCTTTGCTTGCTTAGTTTTAAATTATATGCATCGCTACCAACACTATCGCAATGCCCTTGAATACTGATGCTGTCTGCTTTAATGCCTTTGATGAGTTTAAAAAAATCTCTTGCTTCCCAAAGTGCTACTCTATCTTTTCCGCTATCAAACAAAAAAGAAAATTTGATGTTTTGGGCATTGGTAATACTTACTACAAATATTAGTAGTATGGAAAGGAAACTTTTCTGAAAAAGACTGTATTTATTTTGTGGTACTGGCATGATATAGAATGATGCTAAAGTACAAATTATTTAAATAGGTTAGATAGTTTTTTTGAATCACACCTGTGCCGAATAAAACTTCGGTATAGACACATAGAAACATAGAAAAGTATTGCTAAGTTAATCTATGACACTAGGTTCCTAAGTTATAATTTTTTCAAAATAAAAGATTTTCCTTACGGCATTTGCTGTAATTTTGCACGCAATGAATACACTAATAACAAAAAAACCGTCGGATTCTCTAACTATCATGAATGAATTGGTACTACCGAATGATACCAATACACTTGGCAATTTAATGGGAGGCAGATTGATGCATTGGATGGATATAGCTGCAGCTTTATCTGCAATGCGCCATTGTAATTGTGCAGTAGTTACGGCTAGTGTAGATAATATTAGTTTCCAAAATGCAGTAAAGCTTGGTAATATTGTAAGCATAGAAGCCAAAGTAACGCGTGCTTTTAATAGTAGTATGGAGTTGTACCTAAAAGTTACTGGCGAAGACCCACAAACACAATTTAAATATGTAAGCAACGAAGCGTATTTAACTTTTGTAGCCTTAGACCCCAATGGCAGACCAAGACCTGTGCATGCTATCACTCCAGAAACAGAAGAAGAAATTAACCAATACGATGGTGCCTTGCGCCGCCGCCAAATGCGTTTGGTATTAGGTGGAAAAATGAAAGCCGAAGATGCTACGGAATTGAAGGCATTGTTTATATAACTGCTACAATAAAAACAACTATTCTACCACCAACCTTTTTACTGCACTGCCATACCTTACAAAATACACACCACTAGCCCATTGGCTTACATCTATTGTAGTTTTTACAGTTTTAGGTTTTTGATTGTATACTACTTGACCAGCGGCGTTGGTGACAGATAAAGAGTTGTTGCTTAAATCGCTTACATCTATTATTACATTACTATAGGAAGGGTTTGGATACACCTTTAATTGCTCATTACTAATTGCCAATTGCACATTGCTAAGCGGCCAACAACTACTACTATCT